>ODAI013867756.1_pt1 | contig 24578 bp, 18 predicted proteins | sample 1539321 | NCBI WGS metagenome assembly ODAI01 (sample SAMN02144231, study PRJEB22623) | gut metagenome | biome: sheep rumen | host: Ovis aries | place: New Zealand
GCACCATGTGCAATGAAGGCGAGCTCCTTGAGAAGTTCAATATCCAGCTCGCTCCGATCCCGCTTCCCGAGCTCAAGAGTGAGATCGACAGAGTAAAGAAGGACGAGGCGGACAAGGTTGCGGATGTCGTAGCATACTGCCACGAGAACATGAACTGCGATATCTCCGAGAACCTTCTGGAGAATGTCGCTGCCCTCAAGGTCGCGATGAGAAACCTTGCGACAAAGTACGGCGCGAAGGCGATCGCGATCCAGTGCTGGAACGCCCTGCAGGGTGAGATCGGCATCATGCCCTGCGCGGCCAACGCTCTTCTGAATGAGGAAGGCCTGCCGGTTGTCTGCGAGACCGATATCCACGGCGCCGTGACACAGCTCATGGTTGAGGCCGCCGGAATGGGCAGGAACCGCGCGATGTTCGCCGACTGGACAGTGCGCCATCCCGACAATGAGAACGGAGAGCTTCTGCAGCACTGCGGACCCTGGCCGATCTCGGTTGCGAAGGAAAAGCCTACCATCTGTGTACCGGTCGCATTCAAGCACAACGGCGCTGTCTCCGCGGAGGCAAAGCACGGCCCGATGACACTGGCAAGATTCGATGGCGACGGCGGCGAGTATTCCCTGCTTCTGGGCCACGCAAAGGGCATCGAGGGACCGTTCACAAAGGGCACCTATGTATGGGTTGAGGTCGCAAACTTAAAGCGCCTTGAGGCGAAGGTCGTGGAAGGCCCCTACATCCATCACTGCGTAGCAATCCACCAGGATATCGTCCCGATCCTGTACGAAGCATGCAAGTACATCGGCGTAAAGCCCGATCTGTATGATCCGATCGAGGACAAGGTAAAGGCTTACCTGCACGGCGAGGATGTCGTCTTTGACGAGGTTTAATCTGATAAAACAGGGTTATGGAGGAAAGTATGGAAAACTTAAAGGCGAAGGCATATGACCTTCGAAAGGACACAGTTGATATCATCATGGCAGGCGGCGGCGGTCATATCGGCGGTGATATGAGCGTCATGGAAATCCTGATGTCCCTGTATTTTGACCAGATGAATATCTCTCCCGAGAATCAGGATGATCCGGACAGAGACTACTTCATCATGAGTAAGGGCCACTCGGTCGAGGCTTACTACGCAGTCCTCTGCGCGAAGGGATTCCTTGATCTGGACGAAGTAAAGGCAAAGTTCTCGAAATTCGGTTCCCAGTATATCGGACACCCCAACAACAAGCTTCCCGGCATGGAAATGAATTCCGGATCCCTGGGCCACGGCCTGCCGGTCAGCGTCGGAATCGCTCTGGGCAACAGGATGAGCGGCAGAAACAACCGCACCTATGTTGTCATGGGCGACGGCGAGCTCGCGGAAGGCTCCGTCTGGGAAGGCTTTATGTCCGGCAGCATGTATAAGCTGGACAACCTCTGCGCGGTCATCGACCGCAACATGCTCCAGATCTCCGGCAGCACCGAGGACGTCATGGCTCACGAGGATCTTGCCGCGAGAGTCAGAAGCTTTGGCTGGCACGTGATCAGCGTGAACGGAAACGATCTTGACGCTCTTCACGATGCGTTCGAGGAGGCAAAGACCGTCAAGGGCAAGCCTACCTGTGTTATTGCGAATACAATCAAGGGCTGCGGTTCCGCTGTGATGGAAAACAAGGCATCCTGGCATCATCATGTACCTACAGCTGAAGAGTATGAGCAGATCGTTAAGGATCTCGAGGAGCGCAAGGCGGCGCAGAAAGGATAATCATGAATAAAATTCCCAACAGACAGGTAATCTGTGACGTTTTGATGGAGCACGCAAAGGATGATAAGGACATCGTCGTCCTGTGCAGCGATTCCAGGGGCTCCGCTTCGCTGACACCGTTTTTCAATGCCTTCCCGGAGCAGTCCGTCGAGGTAGGTATCGCGGAGCAGGATCTGGTCAGCATTTCCGCAGGTCTTGCAAAGACCGGAAAGAAGCCCTTCGCGGCTTCCCCCGCGAGCTTCCTTTCAACCAGGAGCTATGAGCAGGCAAAGGTTGACTGCGCTTATTCCAACCAGAATGTAAAGCTGATCGGTATCAGCGGCGGCGTGAGCTACGGCGCGCTCGGAATGAGCCACCACAGCGCGCAGGATATCGCGGCGATGGCGGCAATCCCGAACATGCGCGTATATCTTCCTTCCGACAGGCACCAGACCAGAAAGCTGATCGAGGCGCTCCTGCAGGATCAGAAGCCGGCGTACATCCGCACGGGCCGCAATCCCGTCGAGGATACCTATGAAGAGGACAACTGCCCGTTCGAGATGGACAAGGCTACGGTTGTGACCGAGGGAACAGATGTAACGATCGTTGCCTGCGGCGAGATGGTAAAGCCCGCAAAGGACGCGGCAGCGCTGCTTGCACAGAAGGGAATCTCCGCTGAGGTTCTTGACATGTACTGCGTAAAGCCTCTCGATAAGGATGCGATTATCCGCTCCGCTTCGAAGACAAAGGCAGTCGTTACGGTTGAGGAGCACGCTCCCTTCGGAGGACTCGGCTCCATGGTCGCGCAGGTTGTTTCCGCGAACTGTCCGAAGAAGGTCCTTGAGATCGCGCTTCCGGATTCCCCGGTTATCACCGGCACCAGCAGGGAAGTTTTTGACTACTACGGAATGAATGCGGAAGGGATCGCTGCAAAGGCAGAGGAAGCACTTGCCTGATAAGGCAGAGCCTTTTGATGCAGCGGCTGATAAGGTAAACAGGGGCCGCCGGTAGGATCCGGCGGCTTCTTAATTCAGTTCTGAAACACTAAAGAGGGTACAGGATATGGCAAAATACATACTTGGGATCGATCAGAGCACACAGGGGACAAAGGCTCTTATTTTCGATGAAAAGGGCAGCCTGATCTGCAGGGCGGACCTTCCGCACAGACAGATCATCAATGAGAAGGGCTGGGTTGAGCACGATCCGGAAGAAATCTATGCCAACACGGTCCAGGTTGTAAAAAATGTCATCGAGAAGGCTGGCATTGACAAGGGCGAGATCGTTGGCCTCGGCATCAGCAACCAGAGAGAGACCTCCCTTGCCTGGAACAGGGACGGAAGCCCTGTCTACAATGCGATCGTGTGGCAGTGCGGACGCGCGGCCGAGATCTGCGACAGGATCGAGAAGGAAGGCCATGCGCAGATGATCGGTGAGAGAACCGGAATCCGGCTTTCGCCTTATTTCCCCGCGGGAAAGCTCGCGTGGATCATGGAGAACGTGGAAGGCGCAAAGAAGGGCGCACAGGACGGCGATGTTTTCCTCGGAACCGTGGACGCGTATCTTGTATACCGCCTTACAGGCTGTAAGGTGAGGCGCACGGACTATTCCAACGCTTCCAGGACGCAGCTGTTCAATATCCATACCCTTGCCTGGGATGAGGAAATCTGCGATATCTTCGGCATTCCGGTGAAAGCGCTCGGAGAAGTGACCGACTCCAACGGCGACTTCGGCGAGACAGACTTTGAAGGATATTTTGACAGGCTGATCCCGATCCGGGGCGTTCTGGGCGATTCCCACGGCGCGCTGTTCGGACAGGGCTGCCTTGAACCCGGCATGACCAAGACGACCTACGGAACAGGCTCCTCCGTTATGATGAACATCGGCGAGAAGGCCGCCATGTCGGAGCACGGCGTCGTGACCTCCCTTGCCTGGTGCATGGACGGAAAGGTCAATTACTGCTTTGAGGGAAATATCAATTACACCGGCGCGGTAATCACCTGGCTCAAGGATGACCTGCAGCTGATCGGCTCCGCGAAGGAGACCGAAGCGCTTGCATTCAGCGCATCACCTGAGGATCACTCCTATCTGGTGCCCGCATTTACCGGCTTTGGCGCGCCTTATTGGGACAGCGACGCAAGAGCGGTGATCAGCGGCATGTCCAGGACGACAAGAAAGGCCGAGATCGTCCGCGACGCGCTGGACTGCATTGCTTATCAGATAACGGATATCGTAAAGGCGATGGGCGAGGACGCAGGAATCCCGATCAAGGAGCTCCGCGTCGACGGCGGCCCGACCGGGAACAGGTATCTTATGCAGTTCCAGAGCGATATTGCGGGAATTCCCGTCATGGTGCCCCCTGCGGAGGAACTCTCCGGAATGGGCGCGGCCTATGCCGCCGGCATAGCGCTCGGCGTATACAATAAGGAAGAATTGTTCTCCGGCGTCGAGAGAAAGGAATATCGCCCGGAGATGGACAGAGCCCTTGCGGATGAAAAGTATGACGGCTGGAAGAAAGCGGTCAGCCTTGCGCTTACGCACTGATCCGGCCTGCGGGTCCTGCTTTTCCGGCAGCCCGGCCATACAGTCCGGCCGTGCAGCCCGGCTATACAGCCATGCAGCCCCGTGCTGCCCGGCGGCCCGGTGCTGCTCAGTCTGCCGAGCCCTTCTGCTGCCGGTACGCGTTCGGCGTAACGCCGGTGTACTTTTTAAACTGCCGGTGAAAATAAGCAGCGCCTGAAAAACCAACCTTTTCCGCTATCTCCTGCGCACCGTCGTCTGTGGTGAGCAGGAGTTTTTTTGCGGCCTTGATGCGCTCGCCGGTGATGTACGAGGAAAGGGTTGTGCCGGACTCCCTGTGGAAAACATAGGAGAGGTAATCGGGCGTAATATGAACCGCCTCTGCAATCTGTCCCCTGTCGAGGGCGGGATCGGAGAGATGGGAGAGGATGTACTGACGTATCTGTTCAAGGACGGATACGTCTTTTGTATTCTGGCGCAGAATGTCGTCTGTCTGCCGCAGGACGCTCTGAGCCCATGCGATCAGTCCGGACGGGGAGGATGTGATCTGCGCCTGGTCGGCCTGTGTCAGGAGACGGTCGTGGATATCCGAAAGAGAGCTCTGCTGTCTTGAAACGGCTGCAAAGATGCAGTGCAGGATGCCATAGTAAATGGAGGCGAGATATCTGGTGGAATAAACCTTTCCGCCGGCGGCGGCAAGGCTGCGGACATCGAAGAGTATATCGTCAATCCTCCCCTGGAGGAGGCGCTCCTCCCACCTTTCAAGAGGAAGATCCGATTTTATTCCGCCCGGGGACACGGCACCATTCTGAGTGCCGTCGTCTCCTTCCGGATCCATGATATAGATCACTCGGCTTGCAGCGGAGGTATAGCGGGATGAGTACTGCTTCAGAAGCTCATAGGCATAGGGCGCGGCGGTCAGAGGCGCATCGTCACTGGTGTACAGGATAAAGCGCATGTCCGGGAAGACACCGCACAACCTGTCCAGAAAATCCTGGGCGGACTGATGGGACGGAGTACTGTCCGGATCCGATGAAACCGGTGTGCAGAGCATAAAACCCCCCTGATCGACCGGTACGGGAAGGCTCTTCAGCCGGGGTGCGACTCTTAGTTCTTCCGTCAGCGAGGCGGGCATGGACAGATCGCCTGCAAGGGCACTGCGGACACGAAGATACGAATAGAAGAACCTTGCGGAAGGATCCACGAAGGAGATAAGATTGTGCTCCTCAAGGTAGCTTTCAATATGGGAACTCTCCGGCATAAGCTCGCCTGTGTACAGCTTTCTCCAGAAGGACACGAGCTCGAGGTCCCGCGCACCTGTCCGGAAGCGCCGCTGAGAGCTGATCAGCTCGACGGCCTTTCGCACGGTGGCCTCAAGCTCCGCGGTTTCAACCGGCTTCAGGAGGTAATCAAGGACCTTCAGTGATATCGCCTCTTTGGCATAATTAAAATTACTGTGGCCTGTCAGCAGGATACTGACAAATTCATATCCGGCTGCAGCGGCGTCTTTAATCAGCTGCAGGCCGGAGACGCGGGGCATTTCCACGTCCGTAAGGAGAATGTCGACGCTGTTTTCCGAAAAGACCTTCATAGCCTGCGCCGCGCTGTAGGCGCACAGGACAGTATCGATCCCCAGAAGCGCCCAGTCCGTGGAGCTTTTCAGCCCCTGGATCAGATAGTATTCATCATCTACAAGAAGAATCGTCATTTTCTATACCGTATCTTTACCGATTATGCCTCCGCGGAACCCCGGCTTTCGGAATCCTCATAGGGAACGTAAGGAATATCAATGTCGGTGCGGGCGCCCAGCCCCGGTTCGTTTGAAATGGTCAAAGCCGCGCTGTCGCCGTAATAGAGCCTGAGCCTGCGGTCGACATTGTGGATGCCGACCCGGGTGCCGTCCTTTAAACTGAAATCCCCGGCGGAGGAATTAAACTTATCGATAAACTCCTGCGAGTAGCCGGGACCGGAATCGATGTGGACAAGATGCAGGCGTCCGTCGTCCGTTAGTGTCGCGCGCACGATAACTTCAAGGGGTTCGCCCATAACAAGATTATACTTAAAAGTATTCTCCGTGAACATAATTAATATAAGAGGAAAGACCATCGCATTCGTTGTGTTCGGATCGATTTCGGCCCTGTAGGTGATACAGCCCGGGAAGCGGAGCTTTGAGAGCTCGACATAGTTCTCAAGGTACTCCAGCTCCTTTTCCAGCGGAACGCGTTCGTTGGTGCTGAGCGTATAGCGAAGATGTCCCGAAAGGGTAGTGATCATGCGGCGGATCAGGGCGGTATTCTCGGCCTTTCCGTCCGCAAGGTAGGAGATCATGTTCAGGCAGTTGATCAGGAAATGCGGCGCCACCTGCGAGCGGAAGTAGTGCAGCTGGAAGGTTTTGGACTCGATCGTCTTTTCGTAGACGTCGATTTTAAGACTCTGGATCCGGTCGATCATATTGTTATAGGACTGCGCGACCTGCCTGATTTCAAGACAGTCCTGAGAATCGGAGTCGATTCTGGTCTCGCTTTCGCCCTCCGCGATCGCCTCCGTGACGGATTCCATCATGCCGATGGTTCCCTTGAGGAACCGGCCGAGCATATGGGAGACGGCAACGAAGATCAGGACAGTGGCCAGAAGGATGGCGGCAAGCACCTGAAGGACCGGCCGGAGGGAACGGTCGATCATTGCAAGAGGAACCAGTGCAGCAATAGAGTAATCACAGAAATCCAGCGGCGATGTCAGTGTCAGATACCTTGAACCGTTATAATTTGTTATCTGGTAGGAATCCGTTTTTTTCGAAACCGGAATCCGCGTATCCGAAAGGCGGGAGAAGTCTCCTGAGGGAAGGACATTTCCTTCCTGGTCCAGGAACAGGATCAGTGCGTCCATCTTCTTTAAATCCGTCAGAGTCTCGGACAGTGTTTCCAGATTCGTCCACGCGCCGGTGACGCTCTGCCCGCTGACAAAGGTTTTGGTGAAATAGGTATCGTCTCCGAAGGTATAGGCGAGCCACTTCCTTCCGCCTGCGTTTTCAAGGCTCTCGGAGGCGTTCTGCTGTGTAAATTCCTCCTTCAGATTCAGCTGGAAGGCCTGTGTGGCCGCACTGTTCCTGCCGTAGCACACCCAGGTGCCGTTTTTGGGAAAATATGCGTACAGGCCCTCCATCTTCGGAAAGGAGCGCAGGTTAAACTCAAACAGATCATTGATCCGGACAATATTGGTGTAGCTGTCGCTGATATCTGACTGAATGGATACGGAAGAGACGTCCGGGCTGTAATTGCTGATTTCCATCAGAAAATAGTCGACGCTGCGCAGATCCTCACTGATCTGCGAGTTGTACAGATTCAGCGTCTGCCGGAGGTTTTCAAAGGTGTTCCGCCGCACGGACATAGTGGAAAACAGGGACAGGAGCGCCGTCAGTCCGATCTGAATCGTGATCAGAATATACATAATGGAGTAGATCCTTTTGCGGAAGGAATAGGCCTTTTTGTTCAATTTTCCGACGCCCCCGGGAATAAACTGTACTAATTGCATAACACAACTGCTAAGAAATGTGCAGGATCGTCCAATAAAAGTGCAACATGAACAACCGGTTAATATTTTATAATCCCGTAAGACGGATAGCAAGGCGCTAAAGCGCCATGCACAATAGTTTCCTATTCACGGGAGGTATTTTAATGAAGAAAAAACTGGCACTTTTACTGGCCGGCGCACTGGCGCTCACCACTCTTGCGGGCTGCGGCTCCAAGAAAGAAGAGGCTCCCGCAGCTGCAGAATCCGCTAAGGAAGAGACTGCAGAGGCTGCAGGCGCTGCAGAAGAAGTCGTAGCGGAAGCTGCCGACGAGGGCGAGGCTGCCGAGGCAGCTGCTGCCGAGCGTATCGAGTCCGGCACATATCCGAAGGTTGTCATCGCGTACATGAACTTCGCGGGCACACCGAAGGGAATCGATCGTATTTCCCAGAAGATGAGCGAGATCACAGAAGCCAAGATCGGCGTTGATGTCGAGCTTCAGATCATGGATTCCGCTTCTTATTCCCAGAACATGAACCTGATGCTGGCTTCCGGCGAGCAGGTTGACCTGTTCAACGTTGTTTCCGTAGGCTTCATGCCCTGCGTCAACAAGGGATATCTCCTTGATCTGGAAGAGGATGACCTCCTTGCAAAGTACGGCCAGGACATCATCAAGGCTTTCCGCCCGATGGAACTGAACGGCTGCCGTGTTGACGGCACACTGTACGGCATCCCGGTCAAGAAGGACGATGCAGCGGGCCAGTTCGGTATTTCCATTCCGCAGGCTCTTCTGGATGAGATCGGCTTCGACTATGCTTCCATGTATGAGAACGAAGGCGATGAGCTGATCTACACAGACCTGGATACCATTGAAGGCATTCTTAGCCAGATTCATGAAGCTCATCCCGAGAAGGCAACCTTCTACATGGACAAGAGCTCTATCGTTTCCCAGTGCCTTGTAGTCGACATGGTCGGCGGCGATCCCTTCGGCGTCCTGAACGATCCCGTCAACAGCCTTGAGGTTACAGACCTGTTCACAGGCGATCAGTACATGGAACTCTGCCGCAGAATGTACAAGTGGAACCAGATGGGCTTCTTCTCAAAGGATGCTCTTACCGAGAGCCTCGGCACAACCGTACAGGTTAAGGCCGGCAACCTTTGCGCTTACAAGACCGCTACAAAGCCCGGCATCAAGCAGCAGGAATCCAACCTCTGCGGCGAGCCCGTCATCATCTTCCAGTGCGGCCCCGATTTCAAGAAGTCCACAGCTTACAACACAATGCCCTGGGCAATCAACCAGAACTGCGAGGATCCGGTTGCTGCAATGCAGGTCCTGAACCTTCTGTACTCCGATCCTGATCTTGCAACCCTGTTCTGCTGGGGCGAAGAAGGCGTAGAGTGGGTTGAGACCGAAGACGGCCACATCACATTCCCCGAAGGCGTAGACGCTCAGAATTCCGAGTACTTCAACAATGTTAACTGGGAGCTCTGCAACCAGTTCATCGCAAGAGTATGGGAAGGCGACGAGCTGACCATCTGGGACAGAATGCAGAAGTTCAACGACGAGGCGGAAGCTTCCAAGGCTATGGGCTTCACATGGGATAACAGTGCTGTATCTGCTGAGTACACGGCTCTTGCAAACGTTTATGCAGAGTATCAGGGCCAGCTCGAGCTCGGCTTCGTTGATCCCGACGTCGTAGTTCCGGAGATGGTTGAGAGACTGAAGGCAGCAGGCCTTGACGACTACATGGCTGCAAAGCAGGAAGCTCTGAACGAGTGGGCAGCAGCTAACGGTATCGAGTAAGAATAACAGCATCACAGTCACGATTTGAAAGCAGGTTGCCGCCGGTAAGGCGGATATTAGGAGGCAGAGGTGATTCACTTCTGCCTCTGTCAGACAAAGGATCAGGCAGCGGACATCCGGTACGCCGCCTGACCGGAAGAAAGGGCAGCTATGGCATCAAATAAATATAAAGAAAAGATGTCCCCGGCAAAGAGAAAGTCGCTGATAAGACGATCCATCCCGATCTATCTCATGGCGCTTCCCGGGCTCATCTATCTGTTTATCAACAACTATATGCCTATGCCGGGTATCATCCTTGCCTTCAAGAACTATAAGGCAAAGGACGGCATCTACGGCTCCAAGTGGGCGGGCTTCAAAAACTTTAAATATCTGTTTTCCACGCAGGACGCGTTTGTCATCACGCGCAACACGATCTGCTATAACCTGGTCTTTATTGTAGTCAACCTCGTCGCTGCGGTAGCGGTTGCGATCATTCTGTCGGAGCTGGTGGGCAAACAGAAGAAATTCTACCAGTCGGTTATCCTTCTTCCTTATCTTCTGTCCGCCGTTATCATCAGTTACCTTGTATTCGCATTTCTCTCCCCTGAGAACGGCTTTGTGAACAACTCCATCCTCAAGCCTCTCGGGAAGGAGGGCATCAGCTGGTATCAGGAGAAGAAATACTGGCCGTTTATCCTTGTGTTCGTAAACCTCTGGAAGGGCATCGGATACAACTGCATCATTTATCTTTCAACAATTATCGGTTTCGACAGAGGACTGTATGAGGCGGCCTCCATCGACGGCGCGACAAAGTGGCAGCAGATCACAAAGATCACGCTTCCGCTCCTTCGCCCCACGATCATCATGCTGACCATGATGGCTGTAGGACGTATCTTCTACTCCGACTTCGGTCTGTTCTATCAGGTTCCCCAGAACTCCGGCGCTCTGTATTCTGTAACCAACACAATCGATACCTACGTCTACAGAGGACTGCTTGAGCTTGGTGATATCACGATGTCCGCTGCGGCAGGCGTGTATCAGTCACTGGTAGGCTTCATACTTGTTCTTTCCGCGAACCTCGCGGTCCGCAAGTTTGATCCGGATTCTGCACTGTTCTGATGAAAGGAGGAAGTGATGAATAAAGATATAGCAAGCGAAAGACGGTTTCAGCTGCTCGGCAACATCATCATGATCATTATTTCCGCCTGCGCGATCATACCGCTGGTTCTGCTGTTGATCTCGTCCTTCACGGATAATGACGCCCTGATCAGGAACGGCTACAACTTCATTCCGGAGAAGTGGAGCACCTACGCATACGAGTATATTTTCACATCCGGCAATTCGGTTGTGCATGCGTACTTTATCTCGATCGTGCTGACCATCGTCGGAACGGCGCTCGGCCTTACGATTACAACGCTCCTGGCCTATGCCCTGTCCAAGAAGTTCCTTCCCGGACGTGGCATCCTGACCTTCTACGTTGTATTCACAATGCTCTTTAACGGCGGTCTTGTACCGACCTACATCAACTATACGACCGTATTCGGACTGAAGAATACATTCTTTGCACTGCTGATCCCCGGCCTTCTGATGAATGCCTTCAACATCATGATGATGAAATCCTATTTCGTCACGGGTGTCCCGGAGGAGATCATGGAAGCGGCCTACATTGACGGCGCTACTGAGTTCCAGGCGTTCTTCCGCATCGCTCTGCCTCTGGCAAAGCCCATCATCGCGACCATCGGCCTGTTCATCGGCATTGCATACTGGAACGACTGGATGAACGGTTACATCTACCTGACAAAGAGAACGGATCTGTATTCCATCCAGAACCTTCTGAACCGCATGATCCAGAACATCCAGTTCCTGTCACAGAACTCCGGCAACATCGCAAATGCCAACGTTGGACTTGCTGCAATTCCCAGCGTATCGGTCCGTATGGCAATGGCGGTCGTAGGCGTTCTGCCGATCATCATCGTATATCCGTTCATTCAGAACAACTTCGTCAAGGGTATTACGCTCGGCGGTGTCAAGGGCTGATTGATCGGGATCCGTTTATTCACGCCGCACAAGCGGCGGGGCAAAAACGTTATAACGGGAATTTTAACTCTGATATCTGTACACAGGGGTTACAAAGGGAGGCAGGGACGGCTAACAGCCGTCCCTGTCTGCGTTCAGGGGATCTTCAGCAAAAAGAACGCACTAAGGCAGCAGGTCTGCCTCGATTATCCGGGGGATTATGAAAACTGATAATTACAGACAAAAACTAAATGACAATAAAGAAATCTACATGACAGACGAAGGGCGTCTTGCGCTTGCAAGGCAGCTCGCGCAGGAGGCGATTGTCCTCTTAAAGAATGAAGGAGGACTGCTCCCCCTTGTGCCCGGCACGAAAATTGCGGTTTACGGCAAAACACAGAACCGGACGATCATCAGCGGCGGCGGCTCCGGCCAGGCGCACAGCGATCATCCGCTGCAGATCACGCAGGAGCTGGCAGCGGCGGGACTTGTCCCGGACAGCGCTCTTGTAAAGTGGTACGATGCGTACGCCGCAAAAAAGGATGAGGAGAAGGCTTCCTCGGACGGCGGCTTTGATTTCTCAAAGCTTGAGGGACTTGTCGCGAGCGGCATGATCTATGAGATCTTCGGGCAGTACAATGCTCCGGAGGAGGAGCCCCTGCCGGACGCAGAACTCCTGCGGACCGATGCCGGGGCCGCGGTTCTTGTCATAGGACGGTGCTCCGGAGGCGAGGAGTGCGACAGGCGCGTGGAGAACGATTATTACCTTCTGGAGAGCGAGCTGCGGCTGGCACAGGAGGTCTGCGCGAACTATGAGAAGGTTGTGCTCGTCATTAATACGAACGGGGCGGTCGACCTGTCCTGGACAGGAAACTGTCCGCAGATCAGGGCAATTCTCTTTATGGGAACTGCCGGCGAGCAGGGCGCGGGGGCGCTCGCGGATATCATGACCGGTAAGGTTTCCCCTTCTGGCAGGCTTTCACAGACCTTTGCCCTTTCCTATGAGGACTACCCGACCGCAAAGAACATGACCTGGAACAAGGACGACCCCAATGGGACGAGAACCTATGAGGACTACGGGCTGTCCGCGCAGGAGAACGGGAGCACCGGATATAAGACAAGCCCCGTGACCTTCTATGAGGAGGACATTTACCTCGGCTACAGGTATTTTGACAGCTTTCATAAAGAGGTTATGTACCCCTTCGGCTATGGATTGACCTATGCGGACTTTGAGACACAGTGTGAGGGCGCACGCCTTGAGGGCGGAAAGGTCCTGCTGGAGATCAGGGTGACCAACCGGTCGGAAAGGTATTCGGGGCGGTATTCCGTTCCTGTCTATCTGCACGCCCTTCTGCAGGACGGCCAGTCAGAGCATCCCTACAAGGAACTGGCCGGATTTGCAAAGACAAAGGAACTTGCGCCTGGCGAAGAGGAGGTCCTGACTGTCTCAGTGCCGCTGAGCGCGGCTGCCGTATTTGATGAGGAGCAGCGGGCATGGATCATCGAGTCCGGTGCCTATGACCTTATCATCGGAAAGAATCCGGGCGAGACTTCCTTTGTCAGTATTGCGAGACTGATCGTGGAGGAAGAAATCGTCACCGCAAAGGCGGCTCCCGGCAGTGAGAAGCTGGGCATCCAGCCTGTGAACAAGGATAAGCTCAGCTTCCTTAAAAAAGGCACATCATCGCACTGCTCTGAGGGGAGATGCCCCGAGGTTCCGTTTGAGAGGACGCTGACCGTTCTTGCCGGGGACGTGGTTTCCGGCAGCGGGTGCGAAACGTCCGCAGCGGCGGATGCTGAGGGATGCTCCTCCTGGGATCCGAAGAGCGGTGCTTCAAATAGCGGTGCTTCAAATAACGGTGCTTTTGCCTGCGGCCCGATACAGCTTAAAGACGTCGCTGCAGGAAGAGCCCGGATGGAGGATTTCACGGCACAGATGTCTGTCCGCGAGCTTGCGGTCCTTTGCAACGGATACGGGCCGGGACTCCCGTTTGGCGGAATCGGCGTAAAGGATGTGCCTTCGACGATCTGCGACGAAGAGGGGAACGAGATCGGATACAACTCCCATAAGAGCGCGATGCCGGGATATGAGAATCCCGCGATCAGAAAGTACGGGATCTATTCCGCCTTCTATAAGGACGGCCCGGCGAGTGTCGGCGGCATTGCATGGCCCACGGGCATGATGCTCAGCTGCACCTTTAATCCGGAGCTCCTTTACCGGTTCGGCGCGGCCTGCGGAAGAGAAGCTCAGGACAGGGATGTCGACGCGTGGCTTGCGCCTGCCGTCAACCTGATCCGCAATCCCATCGGCGGAAGAGATTTTGAATATTTCTCCGAGGATCCTTATCTGTCCGGCGTCTGCGGCGTCATGATTTCGAAGGGCGCGATGGAAAACAATCAGGTTTCCGTCTGCCCGAAGCATTTCGCCCTCAATGAGCAGGAGACCTGGCGCAGAGGCAAGACGAGCCGCAGCATCGACGCCGCGGATTCCATCGTGACGGAGAAAGCTGCAAGACAGCTGTACTTAAAGCCTTTTGAGATGATTATCTGCGAGGCAAAGCCGCGCGTTATCATGAGCTCCTTCAATAAGATCAACGGAACCTTCGCCGCCGGCTGCAGCGCCCTTATGACAGCGATCCTGCGGGATGAATGGGGGTATGAAGGCGTTGCGGTGACCGACTGGGGCGATATGGATGCGGTTGTCGACGGCGCGGATGCCGTCGAGGCAGGAAATGATGTTGTCATGCCCGGAGGACCGCCTGTCATTGCGCAGGTTTTAAAGGGATATGAGGAAGGACGTGTTTCCAGAAAGAGCATGGAGAAGGCAGTCGCCCATCTGATGAACTTTGTCATGAACTCCGCGTCCTACGCAAAGGCAGCAGAGGAATAGATGGCTTGGAATCCGGCAGCGAAGCCGGCGCCTTTCGGCAGAAAGGGAGAGGGTAAAAAATGAGCATGACACATTTTGAAAATATCGGCGGAAAGAAGGTCCTTACGGTTGACGGGAAGCCGTCCTTCCTTCTTGCGGGAGAAATTCACAATTCGAACTCCTCCTGCATTGAGGCAATGCGCGGCTCCTGGGACAGCGCGGACGCGCTGGGAATTACGACGCTCCTGATTCCCGTGACCTGGGAGATGATCGAGCCGGAGGAGGACAAGTTTGACTTTGACCTTGTAAAGGAGCTTGTTCTTGAGGCAAGAAACCGAAACGGACATCTCGGGATCCTGTGGTTCGGGGCCTGGAAGAATTCGCAGTGCATGTATGCGCCGGAGTGGGTTAAAAAAGACCGCGCGCGCTTTAAGAGAGCCCAGATGAAAAAAGGAATGGACAGGATTACCCTCGATTCCTTCTACGGATTGCCCTATTCCACACTCTCTTACCTCTGCGAGGAGACAAAGCGCGCCGATGCGAAGGCCTTTTGCAGGTTTATGGAATGGCTGAAGGACTTTGACGAAAAGGAGCAGACAGTCCTTTACATCCAGGTCGAGAATGAGACCGGCGTCATGGGCGCCCCCCGCGAGCTCTCGGACGAGGCGGACGCGCTGTTTAACGGGCCTGCACCGCAGGGACTGATCGAGTATTTAAGAGCCAACACCGCGGAGATGGAAGCGGAGCTGAAAAAGGATATCGAAGAGAACGACGGAAAGGAAGGACCGCTTACCTGGACGGAGGCTTTTGGAAACAGCGCGGAGGAGATTTTCAGCGTATACTATACAGCCGGCTACTGCGAGTATGTCGCTTCGCAGGGAAAGAAGATTTATGACCTTCCGATGGCTGTCAATGCGTGGCTGCGGCAGGGCCCTCCCGGATCCTATCCGACAGGAGGCCCCATCTGGCAGATGATGGAGGTGTGGCAGTACGCCGCGCCGTCGATCGAGGTGTTCTGCCCGGACATTTATGTCCGCAATTTCCTCGAAGTCTGCGACAACTATGTAAAGAGAGGCAACCCCCTCTTTATCCCGGAGACGGCCTGCAACGGCCGGGTCGGCGCACGCCTTGTCTACAGCATCGGCCACTACCATGCGGCGTGCTTTGCGCCGTTTGGCTTTGAGGATATGGGGAATGCGGAGAAAAATCCGGCGATGGCGCTTTTCGGCGCGGATCCTTCGGATCCGCTGTTAAACGAATCGCAGGACATAGCGGAATACCGTCAGTACAGCGATATTCTCGCCTCCATGAATGACCTGCTTGTTGCGGCCTACGGCACAAAGAACCTCCAGGCAGTGACGTCGGAGCGCCCGGAGGAAGCGGAAATGGACTTCGGCGAGATTCGCTTTACCGCCATGACCCAGCTCCCCATGATTGAGAAAAAAGACGGTGTCTGCCTTGTATTAAAAGAGAGCAGTGAGTGCTATTATATCCTCATCAACCGGGCGATGCTGAATTATGCTTCCGGGGATGAGACAAAACCCAATGCGGAGCTTCTCTCCCTTGATGAGGGGCGCTTTGAGGACGGCAGGTGGGTTACGACGCTTCACCGCAACGGCGATGAGGCGCAGAGCCTCATGTTTATGAAGCCGACGCTCTTAAGATGCAGGTTATTCACATACTAAGCCCGGACAGTACATACAACAACGAAAGGTTTACGCAATACTATGTCCAAGAAATACTATGTTGACTGCAGTTACTGCGCGGCGGACGGCAAAAGAGGGGACGGCTCGAAGGAGCGTCCCTTCCTTACGATTCAGGAAGCGGCGGATATTGCCGCGCCGGGCGATGAGGTACTTGTCCTTCCCGGCGTGTACCGCGAGTCGGTTAATCCGGTCCATGCGGGAGAGGAAAGCGCACGCATCACCTACCGGTCCGTTACGCCGCGGGGCGCCGTCATTACGGGGGCCGAGATCGCGGATCACTGGGAAAACATCGAAGGAACGGTATGGAAGACCGTGATCCCGAACAGTGTTTTCACGGACAGGAATCCCTACACGACGCTGGTTGAAGGGGACTGGTTTATAGCGAGCTATGTGGCTCACACAGGGGACGTGTTCCTGAACGGGCGGTCCATGTTTGAGGTTACAGACCTGAACCTGGTTTATCATCCCGAGCCCTCGAAGGCTGCGTGGGACCAGGAGTTTTCCGTCTACGTCTGGTACACGGAGCAGGATGAGGAGGCGGACGCGACAATCCTTTACGCCAATTTCCATGGAAAGGATCCCAACGCGGAGCTTACGGAGTATACCGTCCGCAGAAGCTGTTTTTATCCGGAAGAGGAAGGAATCGGATACATCACGCTTTCCGGCTTTGTCATCCGGCAGGCCGCGACGCAGTGGGCTCCCCCCACAGCATATCAGGAGGGCATGGTTGGCCCTCACTGGTCAAAGGGGTGGATTATCGAGGACTGCGAGATTTCGGAGTCAAAGTGCAGCGGCATTTCGCTGGGAAAATATCTCCAACCCGGGAATGACAACAAGTGGCTTCGCTGGAAGTACAAGGACGGCACGCAGACAGAGCGCGACTGCATCTGCCGCGCGCAGCGCGAGGGATGGACCAAAGAGAGAATCGGCAGCCACATCGTGCGAAGGTGTGAGATCCATGACTGCGGCCAGACAGGAATTGTGGGACATCTCGGAGGCGTGTTCTCGGTGATCGAGGAGAACCACATTCATCATATCAACACAAAACAGAACCTCGCCGGCGCCGAAATTGCCGGCATCAAGATGCACGCGGCGATCGACGTTATTTTCCGGAAGAACCATATTCACCACTGCTCTAGGGGAATCTGGCTCGACTGGCAGGCGCAGGGAACGCGCGTTACGCAGAACCTCTTCCATGACAATACGCTGCCGTATGAGCATCTGATGTGCGGGGAGGCCATGGCAACCTGCGGCGAGGATATCTTTGTCGAGGTATCGCACGGCCCGACGCTGATTGACAACAATCTCCTGCTCTCGACAAGGTCGGTCAAGCTCGCGACCCAGGGCGCGGCGCTGGTGCACAACCTGATCGGCGGCGCCCTCACCTGCGTGGGAAGAGGCGTCAAGAACGGCTCCATTCACTACAATTCCCCGCGCTATACGCCCTACCATGTGCCGCACCGCACGGAGATCGCCGGCTTTATGACGATCCTTCACGGCGATACGCGGATTTACAACAATATCTTCGTACAGCAGAAGGTCCACCCGTTCCTTGTGGAGGCATCGAAGCACCAGGAAGGGAACGAATGGGACGACATGAATGTCACCGTCGGATCGCACCCCTACAATGGATACATGACCCGGGACGAGTGGGAGAAGGAGTTCGAGGGGTACGTCGGCATGGGGAGCGGCGCAAGCGACAGATATTACATCCCCCTGCCGGTCGCGATTGACGGAAATGTCTATCTTGACGGAGCAAAGCCCTGGGATAAGGAGCGGCACGCGGTCGTCCGCGATGAGGCCGGCGCGGCGCTGGAGCTGGACAAGACCTTGAAGGAAGGGGAAAAGACTCCGGTATGGAGGTTCACCTCCGGCCTTTCGGAAATCCTGAAGGACATCCTGAATGACTATGAGGGAGAGACGGTCGATACCGCCCGTCTCGGAATGGCCTTTGAGCCGGAGGAGATGTACGAGCAGCCGGACGGCTCGCCGATTACCTTTGATACAGATTTCTTTGACGAAAAGACAGAAGGAAAGGTTATTCCCGGCCCGTTCGCCGATATCCGGCGCTACGAAGGGACAGAGTTCTGATACAGCGGATAGAGTAGAAAAAGCCGCGCGGTTCTCATGCCGCGCGGCCTTCTGTTTTTTACAGACTTTCTAAATTTCTTCCTGCCCGGCACTTTGCTCCGTCTCTTTCCTGTAGAGGGGCTTGTCGTACAGGCTCCGGTACTGCGTTGGCGTACAGCCGCGGATGATCCGGAACATGCGCATGAAAGCGGACAGGGAGTTAAAGCCGGACATGACGGCGGCCTCTGTCACAGTGACCTGGGGGTCTCTTAAAAGACGCTCCGCGTTGCTGATTCTGCGGGTGTTCAGGTACTTGTAGAAGGTGACGTTGGTAAATTCCTTGAACAGGCGGCTGAAGTGGAACTTGGAGAACCCGGCGACCTTCGCCACGGCGTCGAGAGAGAGATCCTCTGTGCAGTGGGCGTTGATATAATCGCAGACCATCATGAACTTCTCGATGTATTCGGTTTGTTTGGTGGGCTGGATATCCGCAAAACGGCTTGAACCCGCAGTGTAGCTGCGGCTTGTCATCACCAGGATTTCAAGGAGCTTTGCGCTGATGGCCGCCTCCTTCATGGGGGCGGTGCCGAAATACTCCGCCATGATCTCTTCCATCAGCACCGCTGCTTCCTCGTGGATTGCGGGGAAGGTCTGCGGCGTTATCAAAAGCGCCGGCTGGATGATCGCAAAGAATGACTCAAAGCCCTTGTAATTGTTGATAAAGGTGACGCCCGCCTGGAAAATGATGCGCCGCCCCTTTTTTGCATAGATATGGTGAAGACAGCCCGGGGCAATCAGAAGAATGTCCCGCTCGTTCAGGTGATATTCCAGGCCGCTGCATTCGATATCATACCCGTTTTCAAGCGGCATGATGAGCTCAAGAGGAGTATGCCAGTGCGCGGGATACTCCTCGTTTTCGACATTGTCATAGCATTTCAGATAGGAATCATCTTCAAAGTCGACGGTTTCCTTCGTACCTTCCAGTTTCTTTATCATGGATAACCCCCCGCGACATCAAAATCAATATAACCAAGTTAGTAAAAATTGCCCGGCACAAAAGGCACAGGCCCCTGTTTTCCGGCGGCCCGGATGTTTTCCTGATACAAAAAACAGCGAAACTTACGGTATTTTTCATCCGTAATTTTACAATAAACCGGAAGCTCGTAACAATACGAGCGCAAGAATTGATAACAAATCAGCAACATATGTATTAAGAAAGCCTAAAAACCGCATAAAACCTTGACAAAACGGGTGTTTCCGCTTATAAATGTACAGTAGTTCCTCTGCGGAAACAGCAGAGAATCAATACATATTCTATATTTAATTTATATGGAGGTTCATAATGAACAAGACAGAACTGATTGCAGCTATGGCTGACAAGGCTGAGATTTCCAAGAAGGATGCTGAGGCGGCTCTGAAGGCTCTTACAGAAACAGTTACCAAGGAACTCAAGAAGGGTGAGAAGGTTCAGATCGTTGGCTTCGGTACTTTCGAAGTTTCCGAGAGAGCAGCAAGAGAAGGCAGAAACCCTCAGACCGGCGAAGCTATGAAGATTAAGGCTTCCAAGGCTCCCAGATTCAAGGCCGGCAAGGCTCTGAAGGATGCAGTCAACTAATAAGACCGGAACAGCTACCGGTGATATAGCTTAGCATCAGGCAAATACCGATCCGGAGGAGTTATGCTCTTCCGGATTCTTTGATACAGGCGGTAATACGGCAATGAGACTTGATAAATTTCTGAAAGTATCGCGCCTTATTAAGAGGCGCACCGTCGCCAACGAGGCCTGCGACAACGGACGCGTAACCTTAAACGGCAAGGTCGCAAGGGCATCGGCGGAGGTAAAGCCGGGAGACATTATCGGCATTTCCTTCGGCGACAAGCTTACACAGGCGGAGGTCCTTGCGGTAGAGGAGACAGTTCGCAAGGAAGCGGCAGCGCAGCTCTTCAGATATATTTAAAAGAGAAGATAAAGGACAGGAGAGACTGGTTATGGGCAAATATTTTGGTACGGACGGATTTCGCGGTGAAGCGAATGTTACGCTTACGGCAGAGAAGGCCTTTAAGATAGGAAGATACCTCGGATGGTATTATAAGGCACAGCACCCCGACACCCGTGTGCAGGTGGCAATCGGCAAGGATACCCGCCGTTCCTCCTACATGCTCGAGGATGCACTGACCAGCGGCCTGACTTCCTCCGGCGCGGATGTTTTCCTGCTCCATGTAACGACGACGCCTTCGGTATCCTATGTGGTCCGCACAGAGGGCTTTGACTGCGGCATCATGATTTCCGCAAGCCACAATCCCTTCTACGACAACGGTATCAAGGTAATGCGCGCGAACGGCCAGAAGATCGAGCCGGAAATCGAGGAGAAGATCGAGGCCTATATCGACGGAGAGATCGAAGAGATCCCCTATGCTACAAGAGAAGATATCGGCAGGACGACCGACTTTTCCGCAGGCAGGAACCGCTACATCGGATATCTCATGACAGTTCCCACAAGGACCTTCCAGGGCGTGCGCGTCGGGCTTGACTGCGCTAACGGCTCTGCCTCCAGTATCGCAAAGAGCGTATTCGAGGCACTCGGGGCGAAGGTCATGGTGATCAACAATACACCTGACGGAACCAATATCAACCGCGGCTGCGGATCCACCCATATCGAGGTCATGCAGAATTATGTGCTCGACAACGGCCTGGATGTCGGCTTTGCGTATGACGGCGATGCCGACAGATGCCTTGCCGTAGACGAAAAGGGCAATGTTGTCACCGGCGACCACATCATGTTCCTCTGTGGAAAATATCTGCGCGAGATGGGGCAGCTCAGGGACGACATGGTCGTGACGACCGTCATGTCCAACCTCGGCCTTTACAAGGCGCTTGAAGCCGAAGGCATGAAATACCAGCAGACCGCTGTCGGCGACAAGTATGTTGCCGAGAATATGATGGCCAACAGCTACAATATCGGCGGCGAGCAGTCGGGACACATTATTTTCCGCAAATATGCCACAACCGGAGACGGAATCCTTACCTCCCTCATGGTCATGCAGGCAATGAAGGAAAAGAAGTCCCCGCTTTCAAAGCTTGCCGGCGAGATGAAGATGTATCCCCAGGTATTAAAGAATGTCGTCGTCAGGGACAAGGCTGAGGCCCAGGCCAACGAAAAGGTTCAGGCGGCCGTGCAGGCAGCTGCAGAGGCCCTCGGACAGGACGGCAGAATTCTTGTCCGTGAGAGCGGCACCGAGCCCAAGATCCGCGTCATGGTCGAGGCAAAGAGCCACGAGGACTGCGAGAAGTACGTCGACAGCGTCATTGCCGTTATCCGCGCGGAAGGACTCGCTCTGGAATAAAGACCTGTAAACTCGCGGAATAAAGCCTGTAATTGAGATGCAGGATCGGGCAAAGTGAGGTACAATGTACGTATGAGAGCGGCGATGCGTACGAGAATTACATACCGCAAAAGATCCCAGAATCGCTTCAGTATGTTCCTGGCGGTTCTGGTTATGCTGGTTATTCTCGCTGCGGTCGGCGTTCGCGGCTATTATCTCTCGCAGAAGCTTTCGGAATATGACAGGAAGAAAGAGGAACTCCGGTCCCAGATTGAGGCAGAGAAGATCAAATCCCGCGAAATCGAAGAGTACGCTAAATATGTCCAGACGGACGAGTTTATCGAGGAGTATGCCCGCGATAAGCTGGGCCTTGTAAAGGAAGGCGAAATCCTCTTCAAAAATGAGGACAACCAGTAGCGCCGGTGCGGCATAAGACTGCAGACGGCAGCAGGAGGAACGGTGCCTCAGAAAACTTCCGAAGTATTTCAATTTGAATCGGCAATTAAGAAGGTCATCCTTGCGCGCGATATGCTGCGCAGGGATGACCATGTTATTGTTGCGCTTTCCGGAGGAGCGGATTCCGTCTGTCTTCTGCTGGCGCTGGCCTCGCTCTCCGGCGGGATGGGGTTTGGCCTGAGCGCTCTCCACGTGCATCACGGGCTGAGAGCCTCTGCGGACGCGGATGAGGCGTTTGTCCGAAGCCTTTGCAAAGAGGAAGGGATCGAGCTCAGGACTGTCCGCGTGGACGCGGCGGGATATGCGAAGAAGCACGGCCTCGGAATCGAGGAGGCCGCGCGGCTTCTGCGGTATGAGGCGCTTGAGGAGGAAAGAGAAAGAATCCTGGAACTTGCGCGGGACAAAATGCGGGAACCGGAAGGGGGAGTCATTCCGGGGGATGACCCGGGGCCGGCTTCAAGGGTTCGGATTGCAGCCGCGCACCACATGGAGGATCAGGCGGAAACCGTCCTGTTTCACCTCTGCAGAGGCGCGGGAATTACCGGAATGCGCGGCATGCTGCCGGTAAGCGGCGACCTGATAAGACCCCTGCTCTATACGGACAGGCGTCAGATCGAGGCATATCTGAAGGCGTGCGGCAGGACCTGGTGCCATGACGAGACGAACGACGATACGGCCTATACCAGAAATTACCTCCGCAAAGAAATCCTTCCACTTCTTACGCAGAGGGTCAATGGGGGAACCATCCGCCATATCTGCGGTTTTGCAGAAGAGGCTGCGCAGCTCGACGAAGCCCTGGACGAGCAGGCCGGCGAAGCGCTCCTGCGCCTGAAAAGCGCTGAGGGCGTCCTCGAGGCGGCGGGGCTGGAGGAATACCAGGGCGTCATCCAAAAGCGGATCCTTTATCTTTTCCTTACAGAGTTTGCGGGGCGGCGAAAAGACATCACTCAGGAGCATATCCGGAGCCTTCTTGCACTCGGAGCAGGCGGCGGGAGCGCGGAGCTTTCCCTTCCTTACGGCGTAAAGGCGCGGAAGGTATACGGACAGCTCATACTCGCAAAAGAAGGGCCCGTGAATGCGGGTCCCGCGCCGGACATGAAAGAGGGTGAATTCCACTACCCCCTCGAAAAGGAAGCCTACGAAATCAGGGTCTTTTCATACGAAAAGGACAGGGACCTGATTCCCCGGGGAACATATACGAAATGGCTTGATTATGATAAAATAGGCACACTTCCCGATCTCCGTACAAGACAGCCGGGCGACAGGATCACCATATCCGGCAGCGGAACGGTCAAGACCGTTGCCAGATGCATGATTGATCTTAAGATACCCGCATTTCTGCGGGACAAAGTCGTGATGCCATTCGCGGGCAGCGCGGCTCTGTGGATCCCCGGATCGTACATCAATGCACAGTATCGGATAACGGAAGAGACAAAAACGGTTTTGGAACTTCAGATAGGCAGCAGACATCAGCAGACCCCCGGGGAGGGGGAAAGCTGTGCTGAATGAGATGCACAGCTGCGAAAGAGGGAGAAAACAACATGGCAGAGACTATCACGACATTGATTTCCGAGGAGGAGATCGACAGGAGAATTCAGGAACTCGCAGACCAGATTTCAAAGGATTACGAGGGCAAGGAACTGACGGTTGTCGGCATCTTAAAGGGCGCGTGCCTTTTTATGTGCGAACTCGTAAAGCGCATTTCATGTCCTGTCTATATTGACTTCATGCAGGCTGCGAGCTATGGAAGCGCGACAGAATCCAGCGGAACGGTCAATATCAAAAAGGACCTGGACGATTCCATCGAGGACAAGCATGTCATCATCGTAGAGGATATCGTGGACTCCGGAAGAACACTGGAATTCCTGGGGCGGTTCTTAAGAAGCAAGGGCGCCGCGAGTATCCGCTACTGCACGCTTCTCGACAAGCCGGAGCGCCGGGTCGTCGACCTCGAGGTGGATTATACGGGATTCGAAATTCCCGACAAGTTTGTCGTAGGGTACGGAATGGACTACGCGCAGAAATACCGCAATCTTCCCTACATCGGAGTCATTCACTTTGACGACTGAGAGCCCTTTGGGCTTACGGACATAAAACGCCCCTCCGGGCGGGTCCGGGTGAAAACGGCCGCAGGGCCGGATGAAATGGTTGGTTAATACATGAACACAGAACCAAGAGGAAACAATCGCATGATGACGGGACTCCTCATCATGCTGGCACTGCTGTTTGCGATACAGCTGTTCGGGGCGAGGATTTCCGCCACTGTTCAGAACTATACGCAGGATGCCTTTGCGAAGGATATCAGTGCCGGAAATGTTGAAGGAGTCGTGATCATTCCCAACAAGGAGACACCTACGGGCGTTGCCCGCGTGGAGCTTAAAGGCGGCGAGACGAAGGTGCTCTATGCGACGGATATCCGGGACGTCGAGAAGATGGTCAGGGACAGCGGACTTGACCCCGCAGTCCAGGACGTTCCCAGGGACAGCTGGTTTGTCACCAGCCTTCTGCCGATGCTTCTTGTGACGGCAGTCTGCATGATTTTCTTCTATATGATGAATATGCAGCAGATGGGCGGCGGCGGAGCCAACGCGAAGATGATGAACTTCGGC
>ODAI014034404.1_pt1 | contig 24578 bp, 26 predicted proteins | sample 1539321 | NCBI WGS metagenome assembly ODAI01 (sample SAMN02144231, study PRJEB22623) | gut metagenome | biome: sheep rumen | host: Ovis aries | place: New Zealand
TAATTAAAGAAAAAGAATCAAAATACAGACATTTTAAAGGGTTGGCAGATAGCTGCAAATTATCAGGTAATGTAGGATTTGCAAACAGGTATAATTTTATTGCAAAGTTAAATAAAGATAAATTAAACTCTCTGAAAGAAAATTATAATACAGTAAAAGAACAATTTAATTATCATAAATCAAAGAGTATTGAAAATAATTTAGAACTCAATCAAATAAAGTTAGAAGCCTAGCCATAAAATTTGTCATATAAATGGAGTATTTAATATTGATTGACTCAAAGATTTAAAAAATTTTTCCGATATGTATATCATTAAGGAAATATAAATGTCACGTCAATATAAATTACCCCAAACGAATTATAGACCTTCTGAAATTTTAGTCCCTAATACTAAAAATCCGGATTTGGCTATTGAATATATAAATTCCTATATAGAACATGTCTCCTGCGAACATTTTTCTGTAGATATTTCATTTATGAATATAATTGATGCTTGCTACGTTTCTACAATGTGTTCAACAAAACATTATATAAAATATCCGTCAGGAAATATCAATTGGCATGTGTCATCAAAAATAATAAGCGAGATATCAAAGGATTTGTCATTGGGCAACAGTAACTATTTTTGCTAAGACTGTTTTATGCTATAATTTCATATTATTAAGCATGGAAAGGAGTCTTGTATGCAAGAAACAGTCGTAAGAATTTTAGACAGAGTTAATTGTCCTGATGATTTAAAATCTTTAAGTATTAGTGAATTATATGAACTTTCTGAAGAAATGAGAAAACTCATTATTAAGAAAGTAAATACAACAGGCGGACATTTCGGGCCAAATCTTGGTATGGTAGAAGCAACTGTCGCACTACATTACGTATTTAATTCTCCAATTGATAAATTTGTATTTGATGTTTCACATCAGTGTTATCCTCATAAGATTTTAACAGGAAGAAAAGAAGGTTTTACAAATCCTGATTCATATTTAAAATACACAGGGTATACTGCCCCTGAAGAAAGCGAACATGATTTATTTAAGGTAGGTCATACATCTACTTCTATAAGTCTGGCAACAGGACTTGCAAAAGGCAGGGACATACTTGGAGGTGATGAAAATATTATTGCAATTATTGGAGATGGCTCTCTAACAGGAGGTGAAGCTCTTGAAGGTCTGAACAATGCAGCTGTTTTAAACAGCAATATTATAATTATAGTTAATGACAACGACATGTCTATTGCAGAAAACCAAGGCGGAATCTGCAGCCTTTTAACCGAGCTAAGAAACAATGACGGTAATGTAAAAGACAACTTCTTTAAATCTTTAGGCTTTGAATATCACTATATAGCAGAGGGTCATAACCTTGAAAGTCTGATAGAAACGTTCTCAAAGGTTAAAGATTCAAAACATCCTGTTTTAATCCATATGCACACAACTAAAGGGAAAGGATTCGAGCCGGCAGAAATAAATAAAGAACCTTTCCACTGGATTCTGCCAGGGACCCTTGATCATTTAAACGAAGAACCTGTTCCTGAAGAGGAAAGCTATGAATCAATAACCAAAAATTATATTTTGAAAAAGAAAAATGAAGGTATGCCGATTGTTGCAATGAATGCTGCAACTCCGGGTGTCTTTGGGTGGAACAAAGAATTTAGAGATAAATTAGGCAAAAATTATATAGATGTAGGTATCGCTGAACAACAAGCTGTAGCAATGGCTTCCGGAATAGCAAAAAGAGGCGGTAAGCCGATTCTTGGAATAATGAGCTCATTTGTGCAAAGAACATATGACCAATTATCGCAAGACTTAGCATTAAATAATAACCCCGCAACATTATTGATATTTTGGGGCGGCATATCGGGAGCTGATGCAACACATCTCTGCACATTTGATATTCCGCTGATTTCTAATATTCCTAATATTGTATATTTAGCACCTACTTGCAAAGAAGAATATGAAAGAATGCTAGATTGGTCTGTAAATCAGGATAAATATTCAGTCGCTATAAGAGTTCCTATGGCAATTTCATACTCCGGAAAACAAGATTTTACAGATTATTCAGTTTTAAATAAATTTAAGCTAATTGAACAAGGAAATAAGATTGCAATAATAGCTTTAGGTTCTTTCTTTGAAAAGGGTAAGTCTGTAAAAGATTTATTATCTAAAGAATATGGTATTAATGCAACATTGATAAATCCATGTTTCATATCCGGTATTGATGAAGAGATGTTAGAAAATCTTAAAAAAGATCATTCAATTGTTATAACACTTGAGGATGGGGAATTGAACGGCGGTTTTGGAGAAAAAATTACAAGATTCTACGGCAATTCCAATATGAAAGTCTTAAATTACGGATCATTAAAAGAATTTACAGACCGAACACCTTTAAGTGAATTAAATGAAAGATATCATTTGAATCCGGATTTGATATTAGAAGATATAAAAACAATATTATAAACGAACACAAAAAGCACCTTGCCTATTTGGCAAGGTGCTTTTTTAATAATTCTGCAATTATACTAAATCACTCTTATTATAAATCTCTAAAGTTTGGTGACATATGTATATCATGGTGAATTGTTTCATCAGTTGATTGAGCAGGATCTAAATACCCCATGACGTTTCTGCAAAATCTTACAAATTTATTATGTCCTCTTTCATAGATAGGTTCAGCAGGTTTGCCTTTTGCTCTGCTTTTAACCAACATAACAGCTTCGGCTGTTGCTTCTGAATATCCATTATTGATAACATAATCAGGCTCTGTTAACTGATCAACAGTAACAGTTGCATTAGCTTGCATACAAAATGCAAAAGATAACAATAAAACTAAAAATAAACTTTTTTTCATAGCACCCATTCTTATTTATCTAAACTATACGATTCCATTATAATCTTTTCTAACGAATTAATCAAGTCTGCTTCAGGTACCCTTGCAATAATTTCTCCCTTTTTAAAAATATATCCTTCATTTATTGCTCCTGCAATTCCAAAATCAGCATGCCTTGCTTCCCCCGGTCCGTTAACAGGACAACCCATGACTGCAATTGTAATCGGCAAATCCAGATTTTTAAATTTATTTTCCACTTGCTTTGCTAAACTTATTAAATCTATTTGTGTTCTACCGCAAGTAGGACATGAAATAAAATTAACCCCCTTTTCTCTTAAGCCAAGTGATTTTAAGATTCCGAACCCTGCATCAACTTCTTCTATTGGATTTTCTGTCAAAGAAACTCTTATTGTGTCACCGATTCCTAAAGTCAATAAAGAACCGATTCCGACAGAAGATTTAATTAATCCGGCTTTTAAAGTTCCTGCTTCCGTAACACCTATGTGAAGAGGATAATCTACCTTTTGTGCTATTAATTTATAAGCCTCTATTGTTGTTAAAACATCAGAAGACTTTAGTGAAATTTTTGTATCATAAAAATTTAAATCTTCTAAAATCTCTATATGTCTTAATGCACTTTGTACCATTTTTTCGTGCAAAGGCAAATCCATCTTTTCAAATTCTTTTTCTAAAGAACCGCCGTTTATACCTATTCTGATTGGAATATTTCTATCTTTAGCTGCTTCTACAACTTTTTTGGTATGTTCGCGTTTGCCAATATTTCCGGGATTAATTCTAAGTGCATTTATGCCGTTTTCTATACACGTAATAGCCAACCTGTAGTCAAAATGAATATCTGCAACTAGTGGTATCGGAGACTTTGCTGTTATGTCTTTAATTGCAGCTGCAGCTTCTTTGTTTAGAACAGCTAATCTTACAATCTCGCATCCTGCTGATGCAAGAGCTCTTATTTGATCCAGTGTTGCGCCGACATCTCTTGTATCTGTATTGCACATAGATTGAACACTGATTGGAGCACCTCCTCCAATTTTAATATTTCCTATTGCAATTTGTTTTGATTTTCGTCTTTTTATCATATAATACTTATATCACAAAGATATTAAAGGAGCAAAAAATGAAAATAGCTGTAATTTCTGATATACATGGAAATATGGACGCTGTAAATGCAGTCATGGAAGATATAAACTCTCAGGAATGCGAAAAATTATTTGTATTGGGGGACTATGCAATGGCAGGTCCTAACCCGAAAGATACTGTTGAGTACTTTATAGAAAAATCTCATTCTGCTGATAATTTTATGATACAAGGCAACACAGACTTGATGATTGCTGACTATAATTTTGATATATATGATGAACTTAAAGAAAAAGCTCCTATTATGGCAGAAGCTTTAAGGGATGATGTGAATCAACTTGATATGATGGAAAAAGCATTTCTAAAATCGTTACCAATACAAAAAGAAGTTTCATTTGAGGGTGTAACATTTCTTCTGGTTCATGGTTCTCCCAGAAAAAACAATGAAGATATCTTACCAAATACTCCAATGAAGGACATTGAAAAAATGATGGAAAATGTCGATGCAAATGTTGTTCTTTGCGGGCACACACATATTCCTTGCGGATTCCAAACATTTGAAAAGAAAACTGTTGTAAATGTCGGTAGCATAGGACGTCCGTTCACTCCGGAACCTAAAGCGTGTTATTTAATTATCAATGTTGAAAATGGAAAGTATGAATTTCAACATAGATTTATAGAATACAACAACCAATCAGCTTATGAAAAGCTAAAAAGACGAAATTTTTGGGGTGCTGACGTTCTTGCAAAGACCTTAATTGAACCTCAAAAAAGACATTTTTAAAAGAGGTTAACATGTTTAGACAGATAGCTCCTATAATTTTATTATTGATTTCTAATATATTTATGACATTTGCTTGGTATGGGCATTTAAAACACAGGAGTCTGCCTCTTTTGATAGTTATACTTGCAAGTTGGGGAATTGCATTCTTTGAATATTGTTTTCAGGTTCCTGCAAATAGAATCGGTTATTCGGTATATAATGCAGCACAGTTAAAAACAATACAAGAAATCATAACGCTCTCTGTATTTGCTTTTTTTTCAGTATTGTATTTAAAAGAAGAATTCCGATGGAATTATTTGATAGGCTTTATTTTTATAGTGCTCGCTGCTTTCTTTATATTTAAAAAATAATCAATATTTATGTATTCTGAAATAACATTTTTTTCCTAATAGAAATTGGAAGCGGTGCATTTTGCTTTATCCTATCACTTATACATGTTTTTGCTATATCAGTACAATTACTTCTTTTTGTTGTCACTTTTAACTTTTTAATCATATTTGCAATAGCAAAATCTAAATCTTCTTCTTTTGTATATGGCTTTTTAAGCATTACATTATCTGTATAGGATTTATCGGTTATAGTTGTTTTGTGGCCGTTTAATTCCATTTCTGTACCAATATACTTGGAACAGAGATATTTATTGTTAATATTTATGATATTTCCTGCTTTATCTTGAATTGTGTAACTTATCAATTCGTTATCTTTATTAATTTTAGTTACTTTTATCGTTTGGGTATTATCGGAATATTCAACAATTCTGTCTAAAATATCATATCGATATTCCTGCTTTGTAATTTCTTTAGAGTTTACGATGATTGTTCTGCTGTTGACTCTTTCCAGCTCATCATACCCGTATTGAACTTCATAACGATTATTATCTACGCTTTTTTGTATTGATATTATTTTATCACTTTTGTTATAAAAGAATTTTGAAGTTGATGTAATACTACCGGAATTATCATATTTAATCTTTTTTAATAAAAGTCCTTTTTCATAATATTCATCAGAGTATAAAATATTATTACGATAATGCTTTATACATGAAACAGACGAACCTTCATAGTATATTTTTTTCAGCAATTCTCCCGTATCTGAAAAGTATGCGGCATATTCAAGTTCTCCATCTGCGTTCTTTATTAACTTAACACCGAAATCAGGCAGAATTAATTTATTAGCATCCTGATTATTTACAAGTTCCGAATACTTTTTATATTGCAATAATTCTATTGGTATTGATATGTATCCAATCTCTTCCATTAAAATTGCCATCCTCAACTATTTTAATAATTTTCCTTATATATATAAAGTAAAATTCTGTTGAAGAATTGCGTTATTTTAAAATTTTGTTACAAAACTACACATTTAATTTGTAACCGCCACCGTATACCGTTTCGATATATTGTTTTCCGTCAGATATTTTGTTGATTTTTGAACGAAGATGACGGATATGGACTCTTATCGTTTCAACATTGTCATCAGGCTCGTATCCCCATATTTCCTTGAGTAGTTTAGCACCTGAAACCATATTCCCATGATTTTGAAACAGCAGGTTGAATATATCAAACTCTATTGGGGTTAACTTTTGTACTTTATCTTGTATCTTAACACTATATGTTTCCGGTATTAAGGTAATTTCTTTATATGTTAATAACTCTCTTACTGCGGATGACTTTGGTATTTGTTTAGTCCTTTTTAACAGTGCTCTCACTCTGACAATGAGTTCATCAATCTCAAAAGGTTTAGTTAAATAATCATCCACACCGATATTAAAACCGTTTATTTTATCATTTAATTGTGATAACGCTGTCAGCATAAGTATCGGAGTTTCGGCAATATCTGCACATTGACGAATTCTTTGCGCTACAGTAAATCCGTCAACCTCCGGCATCATTACATCCAACACTATCAATGCAGGCTCTTCCTGTTTGGCTTTTGCAAATCCTTCTATTCCGTTGAATGCCTGCATTACTTCGTACCCTTGAAGTTCAAGATTAATTTTGATTAATTCATTTATTGCCTGATCATCGTCGATTATAAGTATTTTTGCCATTTATACAACCCCTCCTGCAATCTCGTCTTCGACTGTGCTGTATTCTTCCAGTAATTCTTGCGGAATATTTTTTGTGGAATTTATTCCATATTTTTTCAATTCATTTATCTGTGAAAAAATGCTTGGTTTATTTTTATTTGTTCTTCTAAACCTATTAATTACTGTTGTAAATTCTTGAGAAAGCTTTTCAAAATCTTTTTGCATAGTTAATAATTCATTACAAAAGTGAACAAATGTATCATATAGATTCGTTCCTGCTTCAACAATTTGTTGAACATTTTCATTTTGTTTCTGTTGAATAAATAATTGATTTACTAATCTTATAATTGCAAGAAGAGAAGCAGTACCTGCTATTATTATATTTGATTTATATGCAAAATTTACAATATCGGAATCCTCGTATAGCAAGCTTACACTTGACTCAATCGGCATATACATAATTATAAAATCCGGTTGGTTAATGTCTGGAATATTATTATAATTTTTATTTGCCAGCTCTGATATTCTTTTTTTGACTTCAGTTTTATAATCTTTAAGTCTTGATTCATCTTTAATATATTCAATATAACTTGATAAAGTAACTTTGGAATCAATTATTAAATGCCTGTTATCAGGTAAGTTTATTACAATATCAGGTCTGATATTATGAATTTCGTTATCTTTTATATTCTCGGAACTTGTTGAGTACTGCTTGATATAATGGATTCCCTCTACCATGCCGGAATACTGCAAAACTGATTCGAGTATATTTTCACCATATGAACCTTTTATGTTTTGGTTCTTCGTTAGAGCTTCCGTTAAATTTCTTGCTTCTTCTTCTATTTTTTTATTATTTTTTTCTAAAATATTAAGTTGATCTATAATCTTTACAGTATTTTCAACTCCGTTAATATTAAACTTATCAACCTTTTCTTTAAAAGTTCCAAGCTCTTTTGTCAAAGGCAATAGTTTTTCTTCCAATGCTTCTCTGTTTTGTTTTCTTAAATCTTCTTGCTCTGTTTTTATAGTATCATTTGCTATTTTAACAAAATCCTGTTTTATAATTTTTTTTAAATAAAAAAATATTACAAACAACATTGGTAACGAGGAACACAATCCCATTACAAAAAAAAGCATATTTATAAATATTAACTTCACTTTTACACCGCCAAATCAAATAACAAGTTGGAAAAATTTTCCAACTTGTTATTTGCATTATTATTTTCTTTCATTCAACTTTGCCAGTAATCTCAAGATTTCTAAATACAGCCATACTAATGTTACCATTAAGCCAAATGCTCCATACCATTCAAAATCTTTAGGAAGCATCATTTGTTCACCCTTTTCAATAAAATCGAAATCAAGGATAAGATTTAAAGCTGCAACAACAACTATTACAAGACTTACCAAAATTCCTGCAGGTGAAGCTGAGTTTATGATTGGAACCTGCATATGCAAAAATAATCTGCCAATCAAATCAACCAGATAGATTCCTGCTATTGATAAAGTTGATATAAATATTACACTTCTGAATTTATCTGTTGCTCTGATTAAATTCATTTTATACAAAATGAGCATAGAAAATAATGCTGCAAACGTTCCGGCAACCGCTTGTACAACAATCCCCGGGAATTGTGTTTCAAATATTGCCGAGATTCCGCCTATTGCACATCCTTCACAAACCGCATAAACCGGAATCAAATATTTATTTCTTGTAAAAGAAATAATTATAGCCAATATAAATCCTACAATTGTACCGCCGCCTGTCAGCATCATTGCTAAATCAGTATACCCCGCAGTCATTCTTGACCATACGAATGTCGCCGCACATACAAGCAGCAAGCCGAGAAAAGCTGTTACTTGAATAGTTCCGTTAATTGTCATCGGCATGCCGTCAAGAACTCTTTCCTGTTCATTAAATTTATTTTCATTTAAAATAGGATTCGCCATATATCCCCTCCTTATAATCTATCCTAAAAGTATTATATCATATGTATAAAGAGAATAAAATGAATTTAATCTTTTTTTAATGTAAAAGAAAAATATAATAAACAGCTGCAATTGCCAAAGCAGGAACATACGGAAGGTAATTTTTTCTTTTTGCAGTCCTTATACCTCTCATTGTTCCATATATTAAAAATAATCCGGATATACCTACACAAACAAGCATCCATACATTTTGGAATAAGGTATAAAAAGTAACTAAAGACAGCGTAAACAGAATAAAAGAAATGCATGTAAGTTTATCATTTTCTTTATACTTATTATACAAAAATATCGGAAGGATAAACAACATAGACGCAAACAAGCTCAAACAAAGCACAAAAACGATACTCTTAACTCCAAAAATTGCACCTAACGCTCCGGCTACATATGTATCCGCTTCACCCATAGCTCGATTTCCGGCAATCAAAAACCCCAGTCGTGCAAAAAGTTCCATTATAACAGCACCCGCTATCAAGCCTAAAACAGAATATAAAACTCCGGATAAACCTAGAGACAACCAAGAATAAATAATTCCGCTTATTGCTAAAATTATTGCAATATTACAATCCACCAATTTTTCTTTTATATCAGTCATTGTCATTATTAATAAGCAAGAAAGCCAAAAAATCACAAAACAAGTTTTATAGCTGCTTCCAAACACAAAAAAAGAATATCCGAACATAAACATTGTTAATAGTTCTATTATCGGATATTGTATACTTATTTTTTCTTTACAAAAATAACATCTGCCTCTTAAAAAAATATAAGATAGAACCGGAATATTATGCCAAGGATACAACTTATGATTACATTTTGGGCATTTTGACGGCGGAAAAACAATGCTTTCTCCCGAAAGAGAGCGTAAAATTACAACATTATAAAAACTTCCCATACATAGACCAAAAATACAAACCCAAATTAATAAATAAGTGTTAAAATCCATTTACTATAACTCCATAAGGGACGAACCGAGCTGAGAGTCTGCTATCATTTGATGAAGCATTTCGAAAGCTTTTTTCAACTTTCTGGAAACCTGCATTTGTGAAAGTTTTGTTTTTATGGCAATCTCTTTTTGACTCAAATCATCATAATAATATAGTTCAATAAGCTGTCTGTACTCTTTTGGTAAACGAACTATAACAAGTTCCAATATAAGACGGATATCCTCCATGTTTGACATTTCTTTGTAATTTTCTTGAGCAATGACTTCTTCGTATCCTAAGTTGTTCGAATCTGTCTTGTAAACATCATCAAGCGATAATGTATTTTTTCTCCTATCTGATTGCAGTGCAAAATCAACATCTTTTTTAGAAACATTTAAAGCTTCTGCAACATACTCGTTTGTTAATTCATTTAACTCATCAGGCGTCAATGTCGAGATAAAATTATTAATACGGAAAGATAATTCTTGTATGTGTCTTGGAACTTTTATCGTGTTCATTTTGTCCCTGATATAATGCTTTATCTCTCCGATAATTAAGCTGCCGGCATAGTATTTAAAGTTATTATTTATTTCAGGTGAAAAACTTTCAATAGCCTTTAACAATCCTATAGAACCTGCTTGAATTAAATCTTCAATCGGGTCATAAGAACGTCTTGCAATTGTTCTTGCAATTCTTTTAACAATCGGAAGCATACGTGTAACAATCAACGCTTTTGATTTTGCTTTATCCGTATTATTTTTTGCGCAGCGATAGTCTTGCAGCCATTCAGCTACTAATTCATACATCATTTGTTCTGATTGTTTGTCCTGCAAAATCACTCTCCTCGTTAATATTACAATGATATCACGAGATTTATATATAAGCAATTTAATTTATTAAGCAATTAAAAAATTTTGCCTTTAGCCTGATTTAATTCTAACATTAATTGTTTTGAATATCTTTCTTTTAGCCTGTCTAATTTTTCTTCGGCTTCTGTTATTCGAGCTTTTAAAACATCCAGATACGATTCTTCGATATTTTCCAGCTTCGAAGCATAACGGTTAGTTCCCTCTATTACAAGATATGCATCCTGAAGATTCTGCTGGCATTCATTATGACCGCCGCTTACTCTTCTGCCGTTAATTTTTGTATATGTATGATCTTCTCGGCGCTTATCTATTTCAATTTTAAATTCAGGCTGTTTTTTAGATTCACTTATTCTAAAAAGACTGTCTAAAAAATCTTTTGCATAATTCATGTTTTTCATTGAGCCTGAATTTATATTACTTTCTGCCATTTCAAATCCTTTTTTTAAATCATTTGTCGGCTTAATTTTTGATTTAAAATTTGTGGTCGGATTTACGTTGTTGATTGGGCTAATTAACATAATTTGTTCCTTTCATTATAAATAAAATATTAAATTCAATATAAAGTCAGCGGCAAGCATGTATACTGTCGATAATACAGCCGCTTTTGTGGTGGATACTCCAACATCCTTAGCTCCGCCTTTGGTTTCATAACCTTGTGTCGCACAAACAAGAGCTATTAGTATTCCAAAAACTATCCCTTTTAATAAACTAATATATATATCCCTCGCATTTAACCAAAGCCAAACAGAATTTATATATCTTGCAGGGTGAAGCCCGATTGTTGCATGCGAAACAAGAAGTCCGCCTGCAATACCGACTACTTCTGCTATCATTACTACCATTGGAACTGTTATTGCTGAAGCAATAATTCTTGGTGAAAAATAATATCCTACAGGATCTACTTTAAGTGTTTTTATTGCATCAACCTGAGATGTAACTTGCATATTTGCAATCTCTGCGGAGATTGCAGTTCCTGCTCTTGCTCCGATTGCAAGGGCAACAAATCCGGGGGCAATTTCCCTTATCATGACAATTGCAATAGATCCGCCAATATACGCCTCTGCTCCTGACATAAGAAATTGCTTTGACACTTGTATTGCAATTACGGCAGCAGAAACAAAAGTTATTACCAATGATATTAAAAGCGAATCAAAACTTATTAAAGCAGCTTGAGATAGAGCATGAGAAAACCTTGATTTTCCGCTAAATAAATAGCAGATACTTATCCATAGATTTATCATACATTTACCAAAGAATCTAATCATAAATCGGAGTACACCATCCTTTAAATTTTTCTGACTTTCCTCTTACTACATCATAATATAAATTTTGTATTTTTCCTGTTATAGCACCTGTTTTGCCGTCCCCGATAATGCGATGGTCTATACTCTCTACGGGAACAATTTGCGCTCCTGTTCCACAGCAGAAGCATTCATCCGCATTATATATTTCGGTTCTGTCAATAGTTCTTTCCGAAACCGGAATCCCGAGTTCGTGTGCCAGTTCTATTACAGTATTTCTTGTTACACCGATTAATATATCATCTGTTATATTTGTTGTTGTAAGTACTCCGTTAAATACAAAAAATATGTTCATTGCAGAGCCTTCAGTAACGTGACCTGATTCAGATAATACAACAGCATCATCAAAACCCATTTCATGGGCATCGGTTTTTATGAGCGCAGAATTGGCATAAGCACCGCTAACCTTTGCTCTGGGAGGAATTGCATTATCAGAAGTTCTTCTCCAACTTGATACACACAACTTTAATCCCTTATCCGCATCAAAATAATTCCCGAACGGTGTTGTAAATATTAAAAAAGAATCTTCATTATCCGTTAAAGTCGGTCCGACTTTAATAGCTGATTTATACAACGTAGGACGTATGTATGCATCCGTTTTATAGTTATTTTTCTTTAATAAATCTTTTGTTATTTGTTCGTATTCATCTAATGTATATGGAGAATTCATCCACATTACTTTGGCACTTGCCAATAATCTTTTATAATGATCACGAACCCTGAAAGCGTACATCTGATTTTCTTCCGCATTATAATATGCTCTAATTCCTTCAAAAACAGAGGTCCCATATAAGAACGCGTGAGTTCTGACAGGTAAAACCGCTTTATCGGCTTCTACATAATTCCCGTTCATATAAACGTATTCACTCATTCCCTAATCTCCTATCCAAACAATTATACTACAAGTTTTGGTCAGAGTTTTATCTTTGTAAAAATTTGTTACAACAAAGTCAATTTTTTGAAAGATAAAGTTTTTATATATGTATAAGATTATGTGTGGAGGCAAGTTATGTTTGAATTAAATAACGGTGTAGCAAAAATTGACGGAACAAGAGGCAAATATAGAGAGGACACAGTTAAAAATTCGTCAGTAAGATATGGCAGGAATTCTGTTCAAAATTTTTATGAATATATGGAACAGCCAATTATAAAAGACAATAATGCAACCCCTCCTATTTTGGATTTTGGTTTAAGTCCTGATGCTGCGGAAAAAAATATTCAGCAAATGGAAAAATATACAAAAGAAAATGATGAATACTTAAAGGCTCTTCCTCCTTTAGAATATGAGTACAGATACATGCCTAATATTAATAAAGCAGACGGTATTGATAAAAATGCATTGTTTGGAGCTGCATATGAAGAAATGGGCGAGCGAAAAGAAATATCGATAAAAGAATTGGATAAAGCAGTAGGTTTAGACGGCAATTCTTCTGCTGAACTGATGGATATCGATAAAAACGGTAAAATAGATATCGGAGAATACAGCACATCAATTTTAGCAGCTGACATGTTCAGTAATGATGCCGGTAAAATTGACGGAGTAATAACTAATAAAGGACATAATGCAGTTCAAGAGTTGATGAAAAAATCAAACTCAGAAGCTGCCGCTATGCTCTATAAAGGTTTATATGACGGATTTAAGCTTGAATCATCCAAGGAATTTAAGCCGGAAGGCTAAAAACAGGAATTTAATATAATTCAATAATCTTATTAATACCCTCTTTTGCTATATTAAACAGCTCTATCATCCTTTCAAATTCATATGGTTCACCTTCTGAAGTAGTTTGAAAGTCTACTATTTTTCCGCTTTTTGTAAGAATGACATTAGAATCTACTTGAGCATGGGAGTCCTCTGAATAATTTAAATCTAATTTTATTTCGCCATCCACTATACCTATTGATATAGCTGCTATCGGCTCGATAATCGGATTTTCTTTTATATCACCTGTTTCAATAAGTTTATTAACAGCATCTCTCAGAGCCAAAAAACCACCGCAAATACTTGCTGTTCTTGTTCCTCCGTCTGCTTGAATTACATCCGCATCAATCGTAATTGTCATACCCGGCATCTTTTCTAAATCTACACACGCTCTCAAACTTCTTCCAATTAATCTTTGTATTTCATGGGTTCTGCCTGAAACTTTTTCTCGCTCTCTTTTGCACCTTGTATTTGTAGAAGCAGGAAGTAAAGAATATTCTGCTGTTACCCAACCTCTATTATCATCTTCCTCCATCCATTTTGGCTTTTTTAAGTCTACAGAAGCAGTAGTTATAACTTTTGTATCACCAAATTCAACAAGAACAGAGCCTAATGCATTTTTTGTAAAATTATGCGTAAATTTTATTTGTCTTAGTTCGTTATTTTGTCGTCCGTCTACTCTCATATAAATCTCCTTAATTTACTGAATCCTACCAAACTGATAAATATCTTTCTCCGCTGTCAGGAACTATTGAAACTATAAGCTTTTTAGGATATTTTTCAGCAAGTTCTTTTGCCGCACAAAGATTTGCACCGGCACTTATTCCGCAAAAAATTCCATGTTTTTGAGCAAGTTCTTTAGCCGCTGCAATTGCGTCATCACCGCTTACTGGGATAATACCGTCCAAATTATTATCCTTGCATATGTCGGGTTTAAAGTTTGCTCCGATACCTTGAATTTTATGAGGACCTGCATAACCCTGCGTAAATAGCGGGCTTTCTTTTGGTTCAACTCCATATACAATTGCTTCGGGCATGTATTTTTTTATTCCGCACGCAGTTCCCCCTGTCCCGATTCCTGCCACTACAAGAACTTCTCTGTCTCCGACTGCGTCTTTAATCTCTTCAGCAGTTTTTTTGTGAGCTTTTGGATTATCCTGATTTGCAAATTGCATTGGAATATAGCTGTTATGTAACTCTTTATGCAGTTCATTAGCTTTATCAACAGCTCCTTGCATGCCTGATTCTTTTGGTGTTAAGACAAGTTCTGCACCATAGGCTGATATGGATTTTCTTCTCTCTATTGACATGCTCTCCGGCATGCAAATAATAATTCTTAGTCCTAACACAGCACATCACATTGCCAGTCCGATGCCGGTATTCCCGCTTGTAGGTTCAATTATAACAGTGTCTTTATTAATCTCACCACGTTCCATTGCACCTTTTAACATAGAATAAGAAGCTCTGTCCTTTATTGAACCTGATGGATTATAAAATTCTAATTTTAAACATATATTATCAGAATACTTGACTAACGGCGTATTTCCAATCAGTTCAAGCACATTATCATAAATCATTTATGCCCCTTTCTACAAACTGATGTTACTGAATTTTTTCAAAATCTTCCGCGCCATGTTTACATAGAGGACAAATATAATCGGCAGGAAGATTTTCTCCTTCATATACATATCCGCATATTTTGCACCTCCAACCTGTTTTTTTATCTTCATTTTTAGGTTTCGGTTTAATATTTTTTTGATAAAAATCGTATGTAACAGTCGGAGCATCAGATAATATTTCAGCGGCTACAAGCTGCGCAATAAACATTGTATGAGTTCCGAGATCAATTTCTTGTTTTACATATGCTGACATATAAGCATTTGTGTCTTTTGTAATGTACAAAAGTCCGTTTGGAGAACGTTTTGTATCATAGTAGTTATCAAATTTATTCGTATTTGCTCCTGATTGAAACCCGAAATGTTTAAAAACATCAAACCTTGAGGTTTCAGAAAGAACAGATAAATTAAACTTTTTAGTATTTTGAATTAATTTATTTGTATAATTCATCTTATTAACGGCAATTGCTATTTGACAAGGATTTGATGTAACCTGCATCGCTGTATTAATGATACATCCGTTATCTTTTCCATTCTCATTTGCCGTTAAAACATAAAGACCGTAACCGATTTTAAAAAGAGCATTTGTATCCATATTAATATCTCCCTAGAATAACAACTACTGTATTATACTATAAAAAGCAATAAATTGAATTAAAAGTGCATAACCGATTATTTTATGTATTTACTTTTACATACTATTAACTAATATAATATTCAGAATTCTTGCGAATAAGAAAAAATTAATGTATAATTATTGTCAACATGGATAAACACAAAAAACTGTCACTTGGTATCTATTGGCACATGCATCAGCCTGTTTATGAGCTGGAAGGTACGTATTTAATGCCCTGGGTAAGGCTGCATGCCGTAAAAGATTATTTGGATATGATTTTGGTATTGGAAAAATTTCCAAAGCTGAAGTTAAATTTTAATATTGTACCTGCCCTTCTTGATTCAATTATTGATTATGCTGAAAATAATGTTCAGGATATTCATTCCGAATTGACAGTAATGGATACGGATAATCTTTCCGATGATGAAAAGTCTTTTATTATAAACAATTTTTTCAATACTAAATTTGAAACAATGGTTTATAAAAATGAAACTTATAGAAATTTATATCAAAAACGATTTGCAAAAGAGAACTTCAGCATATATGATTTTAATGCTCAAGAGTACGCAGATTTAATGGCTGTATTTAACCTTGTTTGGATAGACCCTACGCATTTTGAAAGATATCCGAGGTTGAAAGAACTATGGGACAAGCAGTATTGTTATACAAAAGATGACCGAATAGAAATATTAGATATTCAAAAACAAATAATAAGAGAAATCATCCCTGCTTTTAGGAAATATATAAATGAAGGACGTATAGAACTAACAACAAGTCCTTATTATCACGCTATATTACCTATATTAATAGATGCAAAATCATCCGCCAAAACAGGTTTGACATCAATGGGTCTTCCTGAGCGGTTGGGTATGGGGGATGATGCTAAAATACAAATTAAAACAGCTCTGGATAGAATTGAAGAAATTTTTGGAGTTCGCCCTAAAGGAATGTGGCCTCCGGAACTTTGTATAGGACCTAAAACATTAGAAGTATTTACACACGAGGGAATTGAATGGACAATATCTGATGAAGGGATTCTGTCAAGCTCTATAAATTTTGATTTTGTTCGTGATTTTAAAGGTAATGTAAACGACCCGTATCATTTACTCAAAGTATATAATTACCAAACTAAAAGTTCAAATATTGATGTAATATTCAGAGAGCGGTCTATTCCGCACTTGATTAACTTTGAATATGCAGGTATAAATGCTCAAATGGCTGCAGGTGATTTGTACGAGAAAATAAAAACAATTCAAAACAAACTGCTTGTATCTCCTGATGAAACACACCTCTTGACTATAGCTGCTGATTGTGAAAATTGTTGGGAAAATTACCAAAATGACGGATATGAATTTCTTAACAACGTCTATTCACTTATTGAGAATGATGATACTATAGAAACGGTTCTCATAAGTGATTACATAAAACAGGATAAACACAAAAAGAATTTAAAAAAAATATATTCAGGCTCTTGGATTGATAAAACTTTCCAATATTGGATCGGAGAGCCGGAAAAGAATAAAGCTTGGGCTGCGTTAAAAAACACTAAAGATGATTATAATTCTTTTAAAAAGGCGAATAAAAATCATCCGAACTTAAATGATGCAAAGAAAGAAATATTAATTGCAGAAGGAAGTGACTGGTTCTGGTGGTACGGAGAACCTAATAATTCCGGTCAGGATTTTCTGTTTGATTATATGTTTAGAGAGAGGCTAAAGAATGTCTACACTCTTTTAGGTATGACACCGCCTGAGTATCTTAACAACTCTATTATAACTAAGATAGAAGTGCCGTTTAAACTTCCCAAACGCCCTGTAACGCCTAAAATGGACGGTTCTATATCAAGTTCTGATGACTGGTATAATGCCGGTATTATAAGTATGCTTGACGGGCCTGTGTACAGGGAAAATAAAAATGTCGATAAAATTGAATTCGGATGTGATAATACTAATATTTATTTCAGGCTGCATGTTAGTAAAAACGCAAGTGAAATCAGTTTTATAGACAGAATTAATCAATTTTACATTTATACAAGAAATGCGACCCACGTAGGGAATAGAGCACATATCCGTTTAATTTGCAGAACGGATAATCCTTATCCTATCTTAACGGAAAGATTTGAACACGAGTTGACATTGACTCTTATAAAAGACACGCTGTATCCTCTTCGATTGACATCTGTTATACACCCTGACATATGGACACTTGATAATCCGGATGGAATAAAATTAGCCTATGAAGATGTAATTGATGTAGCAATCCCTTTTGATAAACTAGGTATCGGAGATGGTGAAACCGTAGAATTCTTTATGGCAAACACTGATTCTGCAGTAAAAAATACATACATTCCGCAAGAAGTTTTGCTGTCTATGAAACGTGAAAGCTGATTATAATCTTATTGTTCTAAATAGAGTTGAATATTTATGTCCGCCGTAGTATACGATTATTGATAAAAAGTAATTATCTAAATCGTTTACTTCCAGATAACTTTTTACAGGTTCTTTTCTCTTAGAACTTGCTTTTTTACCTACAACTTTTAAAATTCCCATATGTATTTTTTGAGATTTTGTAAGCTTAGGCTTCGGAATGTGCTCATCATAGAATTTTTCTGGAGTATAATCTCTGTCATAAACTGGAATTATATGCGCAACTTTACCGTTTTGTTTAAATAATATATACCATTTCCCTTTGTGTTCTCTCGGAGTAAGCAAATAATATCCCGGTTCGATTGCCTGATTTTTGAAGTAAATAGTTGCATTAAGCCTGAATAGAGGATAAATAGACCACGCAGCATCTTTTACATCATAAAATTCCTCCGGATCAATGCCATGTAAGTATGAATGCTCAGCAGGTTCTAAATTGTTGTATATTTCCGAATAATTTTTTGTAGCCTTTGGAGAATCCTGATAAGCAGGATAGCTTCCGTTTTCGGAAAAAGTTTTATAAGGGGAATCCTCATCATTGTTATTATTTGTTGCCGGATATGAGTTATTGTATCTTGTATTTTCTTCATCCTCATTATCCAAAGAATTTGGATCTATATCATCATAAAATCCGGGAGGCGTCCCTGCATAACCTCCCTGACGGGCAGCATCAGCACAAAAGCTCTGTCCTGTGGTAAAGCATAATATTATAAACAATAACAAACTCTTCTTCATACTACTATTGTAATAAAATTTTGTTTAAAATCAATATTATTAAAATAATGCAATGGTGTTTTATTCCTTCTTTTTGCATTTTACTATTATCTATTTACATTCCCCCCTGTTTGAGTTAAATATAAATATATAATAAAAAATAAAGATAGGGAGATAATAAATTGAAAACTAGTATGAAATCGGTTAATTGCGGAGAGTTAAATCTTGCAAACCTTAATGAAGAAGTTACATTGTGCGGCTGGGTTTCTACAGTACGTGACTTAGGAGGTATTTTATTTATAGAACTTCGTGACAGAAGCGGTTTTTTCCAACTTGTAGCTAACCCTCAAGTTAATCCGCAAGTGCACGATATATTTTCAAAAGTAAGAAGTGAATATGTAATTCAAGTTACCGGTAAAATATCAAAAAGACCGGAAGAAACATATAACGAAAAATATCCTACAGGACAGGTTGAAATGTATCCTGAAGGGGTAAATATATTGTCGGAATCTAAAGTACTTCCATTTGTATTAGGTGATGAAAATGTTTCTGAAGATGTAAGGCTTAAGTATCGTTATTTGGATATAAGAAACGAAAAAATGCTTAACAACTTGAAAGTTAGACATAATATTGTTCAAGCGGTCAGAAATTATTTGAACAACAAAGAATTTTTGGAAGTTGAAACACCTATTCTAATTAAAACAACTCCGGAAGGTGCAAGAGATTATTTGGTTCCGTCTCGTGTACAACCGGGAAAATTTTTTGCACTGCCGCAATCACCGCAAATATTTAAGCAATTGTTAATGGTTGGCGGTATTGAAAGATATTATCAAATTGCAAAATGCTTTAGAGATGAAGACTTACGAGCTGACAGGCAGCCGGAATTTACACAGATTGATATGGAACTTTCTTTTGTAAAACAACAAGATGTAATTGAAGTTGTAGAAGGTTTGTTAGTTGATGCATTTAAAGCTGCAGGGGTTGATATTAAGCCTCCGTTTATTCAAATGCCTTGGCAGGAAGCTATGGACAGATACGGTTCCGATAAACCTGATACGAGATTTGGTTTAGAATTATTTGATATCGGTGATATCATATTGGAATCTAATTTTGATATAGTTAAGAATACCCTTCTGAACGGCGGAATTGTTCGTGGTATAAAAATTGAAGGCGGGGCAAAATATTCAAGAAAAGAGATTGATGATATTACTAAACTTGCTGTTTCATTTGGTGCTAAAGCTCTTGCTAACATAATTTATCAGGAAGACGGAACTGCAAAATCACCTGTTCTTAAATTTGTTACGGAAGAACAAGCTAAAGCTATTCAAGACAGAGCAGGTGCTAAAGCCGGCGATATAATTTTCTTTGTAGCAGATAAACCGAAACTTGTTTATGACGTTATGGGCAGATTAAGACTTCATTTCGGTAAATCTTTAAATCTGATTGATGAAAGCAAACATAATTTACTCTGGGTTGTTGACTTCCCGATGTTTGAATATTCGGAAGAAGAAGGAAGATATATGGCAATGCATCACCCATTCACATCTCCAAACTTAGATGATTTGGATAAACTGGATAGCGGTGATTTAGGTAATGTTAAGTCAATCGCTTATGATATCGTATATAACGGAACAGAATTAGGCGGGGGTTCAGTCAGAATCCACTCAAGTGAAGTTCAAAAGAAAATATTTAAAGCATTGGGATTGACAGAAGAAGAAGCAACCGAAAAATTCGGATTTATGGTTAACGCTCTTCAATACGGCACTCCTCCGCATGCAGGTTTGGCAATCGGATTAGACAGATTAGTTGCACTATTGTGCAGAACAGAATCTATTCGAGATGTTATTGCCTTCCCGAAAAATGCAAGCGCAAAATGCTTGATGTCAGATGCTCCGGGAGAAGCTTCTTTACAACAACTGAGAGAACTCCATATAAAGAGTACTGTTAACAAACAGTAAAATAAAAAAAGGCCTGCTCCGTAGCAGGCTTTAATTTTATTTTACCATCTTACATCTTTTATGCATTACCGAAATCAAAGACATTCATAGAGTCATCAATTAGGGTTTGCACTGCTTGTATTTCTGTATTAATAGCTTCAAGTTCGGTTGACAAATCTTGCATTTCAATGTCTATCCAACTTTCTTTTTCGCTTATAGCTTCTTTTTCAGCATTATACCATGCTGTAATTTCTTCTCTTACGGAAGAATCCGATCTATCCAAAACAAGACCGCTTGTAACAAAATATGTTAATGACGTTTCAGGGTCATAATTGCCATCGCTGTTAACTTCAGCTAATTGGAAAGAACCTGTGACAAGTGCATCATTTATATAGTTATCATTTTGTTCCATTTCTTTATTATATTCCGTTGTCCATCCGTTTGCTGCACAAGCTTGGAATATCGGATAGAAAAAGCTTACTAAACTTTGAATTAATGCCGTTTTGTGTTCAGACGCATCAACTGTTGTTGTTTTTCCTGTATCGGTTTGAGATTTTGTTTTTAAAACCTTTGCAGAATATTCGTAATCAAGATCGCCATTATTTATAACTGTTTGAATCTCTTCTAAAGAAACAGATTGTCCTGCAACAGCTGCAATTAATTCAGGAATCTTATCTGTTGAAAAAGTTCCGCCTCTTCCGTTCACATCGATACAATCAGAGCCCAAAACTTTTTTCATTGCATCTACATATTTGCTTCCCATAACAACAAGACCGTTTGCATCTGTTAAAATCATGGATGCATCAGATTTTAAACTGTCGGGATTATTCCAAAGAGTATAATAAGTACTGCTTCCGGAACCCATTAAATAGTTATAATCCATCTTATTATATTGACCATTAGCATAGTATGATATATTTTTGCTGTGTAATTTGGCATAGTATTCCTTAGAAAGCTCAGACTGCTCACGAGTCAAAGCCATTTTTTTCATTGCGTCAATAGAAATATTGTATTCGCAATCGGCTTTTCTTTCTGTTAAAGACAATAGTCTTATTTGTGATACTGCCAGACCCATTTTTCTTTCCTTTATTTGTCCCTTTTATATTATTGTTAACGGCATTTTTTTTGAAAACTTTAATTTTTAAAGCTAATTTTAGAAAAATTGTTACAAATCTTAACAGAAATTTTAAAATAAAGCAATTTTTCTGATTGATTTGTTTTATATATTATAGAAGATTAAATGTGTGTAAAGGAATATTGTGTATGAATGAAGTTACATTAACCCCTATTTCAAATGTATCAGCAGGGGAAAATATACAAAAAAAAGTTGTAAATTTTCGTGCAAGCACTGTTGTAACAAATCCTAACGATGTAGATTCTTTTGAAAAAGAGTATCAAAAGCAAAAGAAAAAAGCAGAACGGGATAAAAATATTTCTATGGCAATTCAGATAGGTACATTTGCTATATTTGCCGGTATGTTAGGTTTTGTAGCTCATCAAAGCGGAGTTTTTGGGAAAAAGGTTCAAAAAGCAGTTGCAAAAGACGTATCAAAAGCAAAGTCTTTTGACAAATTATGTTTAAATGATGAGATGAAAAAAGAGTTTGAAGAAGTTAAGCTCTATATAGAACACCACGATTTATTTAAAGAGCTTGGAGAAGAACAAATTCCCGGAATATTATTTTACGGAGAACCCGGTGGCGGTAAAAATGCTTATATTTACGCACTAACAAAATATTTACAGGAAAAATATCCGGGCTCAATGTTATTTGAAGCTAATGTTTTAAAATTCAATGATAAATACTTTGGTGAATCAGAAAATAACATTCTTAAATTTTTAGAAAATGTTGTAAAAGTTGCGAATAAAAATCCGGATAAGAAAATTGTTTTATTTTTAGATGAATTTGATGCAATTGCAAGAAAGGATACCGGCTCTAATGCTGCTATGAGTGAAAAACTTCAGGATGCATTCAAAACAGGATTTAATGATGTTTTAAACACACCGAACATAATTATCACAGCCGCAACAAACAAAGCAAGTAAAGAGGAAGCTGTAACGGCATTACTTGATGAAGCAATTGTAAACAGATTAGAAAAGAAAATTTTTGTAGCACTTCCTAATGCAGAACAGCATAGTCAAAACTTTACGGAATTGTTCAAATCCATGCCTGAAAAATATGTAAGTAAGGAACTAACTGATCCGAATAATCCTACAATGAAAAAATTATGTGAGTATATAGCTCAAGACGGTCATCATATGTCATTTAGAGATGACGCCGCTATAATGAAAAAAGTAAAAAGTTTGTGGGTAAAAGACAAAGATAAACATCCGCAAATAACGATGGAACATTTTAAAGAAGCTGTGTTAGATAAGGCAAATCAATTAAATTGGCCGCCATCAGAAATAGAAGCTTTTAAGGCATCATTATTATAAAATAATAGAAGGATTTATTATATGTTAACAATAACTCAACCAAGTTTTAGAGCAGAAACCACACCGGCTCATTCAATATTTAATAATTCTAATCGTAACGCAAACGAACAGATTCCGTTAAGCTATGACGATTCTTATGACGATTTTGTAAAAATAGAATCAAATGCACAGAAAAAAGCAAATCAGCAGGAAAGATTAAATAAAATAATGGCATACAGCGGTGTTGGTATTGCGGTTGGCTTGGTAGGTTCTTTGTTGTTCAATTTGTATGCGTATTTTAAAGGCAACAAAGCATCCGCTCTGGAAGCACTTGGTAAAACAGCGCAGAATCTTAACTTTAAAGATGTAACAAATGAAAAAACTTTTGAAGAATTATTCCTAAGTAATGAAATGAAAAAAGTCATAGACGATTTAAAAACAACTATAGAACGTGCAGATTGGCTTAAGAAAAAAGGAAGCAAAGGCGGAAGCGGAATTATGTTATATGGTGAACCCGGAGGCGGGAAAAACGCTTACGTTTACGCATTAACCAAGTACTTGCAAAAATTATTCCCGGATTCAAAACTCGTAATGATGGATGTTCTTAAATTTAAAGGAATGTTTAACGGACAAACAGAAAACAACATTATCGGTTTTGTGGAAAATGTCATTAAAGAAGCCAAAAATAACCCTAATAAACGTTACGTTGTATTCTTAGATGAATTTGATTCAATTGCAAGAAAAGATACAAGCTCAAATGCAAGCATGACAGAAAGTTTCCAGAATGCTTTTAAAACAAAGCTCTTAGACTTAACCGAAGTAGCAAATATTCAGGTTATAGCAGCAACAAACAAAGCATCAAAAGATTTACCGTTAAATCAACTTTTAGACGATGCTATTTTAAACAGATTCCCGAAAAAAATACATGTACCGCTCCCGACAAAAGAACAAATGAAACAAGCTATTGTCGGACATTACAAAACTTTACCGGCTGAATTAGTCGATAAAAAACTATTAGATGTAAATAATTCAGAACTTGATAAAATTTGTGATTATATTACAAAAGAAAATCACCACGCATCATTTAGAGATTATAACTACATTTTAGATGAAGCAAGAATTATATCCGAAGCAAAAGACCGGACTCCAGGTTCTCCAATAACAATCGACGACTTAAAGCAAGCTGTCAGACAGCATGCCGAAAATGAAAACTGGGAAAAGAGTTTAAAAACAAGTGCCGCAACATGCGATCCTAAAAAGATTTCTAAATTCAATAAGTGGCTGTCCTGTAGCATTTTGGAATCTTTTAAATTTTCCTCTGATTAAGGTTGTAAAAAATCTGTTGGTTTTACA
>ODAI014154167.1_pt1 | contig 24571 bp, 20 predicted proteins | sample 1539321 | NCBI WGS metagenome assembly ODAI01 (sample SAMN02144231, study PRJEB22623) | gut metagenome | biome: sheep rumen | host: Ovis aries | place: New Zealand
AAATGCATCGAGCGCATCTTTTCCTTCCATCTCGCCGGCAAGGCTATCCCACATCTTCCCTGCGGAATATGTGAAAAGCTCTTTTTTCAGCTCGGTCATGCTGCCGAAGATCCAGGAAACAGGCTGCGTCGAGCATCCGAGCTTCGCAGCGATAGGCTTGATCGCCACGGCGCTGATCCCCGACTCGTCCAGCAGCTCAAAGGCCGCCTGGAGCACCATATCCTTACTGATCTTCGCTTTTCGTCCCATGTTATCCTTTCTGCTGCCGCGCGGAGCGGCATTTGCGGGCGGGCCGGCGCCGGCTATTCCAAACTGTAGCCGCGCGGGCGGGTGCCCGAAGGGCGGCTCACTTCCCGTACGGGCGGTCGGTCAGAGGCCTCGTGCAGCCCCACTTTTTCGCCGTATCCTTAAACGACTTTTTTGCCAGGGTCTTAAACATCAGACCCACCAGGAGCCGGATCGGCAGCGGGAAGACCTCGGGCCCGGTAAACGCTTTGCACACTTCATCGGTAAAAGCACCGTCACGGCCGTAGATCCTGCCCATTTCCTCATATCTGGACACGATCTTCTCGCGCTGCTGCCCTTCAAACAATCTTATACTAAAATTATCCCCTTTTACAAGAGTTCCGCCATACTCGCAGCCGAGCCTTCCGGCCAGCATCTTGAGGTACTCCTCTCCGCATCGGAGCTGGCATCCCTCGGCAAATCCACTCTGCAGGAGGAACGACAGAATCGGCCGGGACGAGTGCTTTTCGAGCGGAAGGGTCTCAAGGAATTCGAGAAGGAGCCCGGGGATGTTCTCGACAAAGAGCGGGAGCGCGATGAGGATGTGCTCCGAGGCATAGAAACGCTCGCGGATCGTATCCCACTGCTTGCGGTCGGAGATCTCAAACTGCTCAAATGTAGCGCCACTTGCCTTCATGCCGGACGTGATCTTCTCGAGGATCTTGTCGGTGTTGCTGTATTTCTTGACGCGCGGGCTGCCGTTGATGATCAGTGCATGCATGTTACCGCCTCCTTTAATTCCGAGTCCGGGAACGCGCCCAGAGACTTGCTTCCGAAGTTCAATGTCGCGCGGGAATTCCAGCGTTCCAGGTATTCTCGGTCCGCCTCTCCTCTGTAGATCAGGCCGATGTCCGTTCTTCCTTTGTAGCGGAGAACATGGCGCATCTGATTCCCCTTGAACTTCAGGTACATCGTCGCCAGCGGGAGGATGCGGTCGAAAATGTTCTTCCCCTTGTGATCGAGGAACCCGAGCGCTGTGTCCGAGACGACCCAGAGCTGCTCCGCGTGGACCAGTTTCCTAAGGATCTCCTCGTAGTCGTCTTTGATCGAGCAGATGCCCGGGGTCTTCAGCCAGCAGTAATTGCAGCCGATGCAGTGCGAGATTTTCTTGTCCGATGTCTCCATCACCTCAAACTCCGCGCCCTTTTTCGCCAGCGCAGATGTGAGTTCGGAAGTGATCGTCCGGTCGGATGTCGTATTTACGATAAGGATCATAGTTTTTCCCTTTCTTTTCTAGAAGCACTTTTTCTTTTTCAAAAGCACTTGGCTCTTTCAAAAGCACTTGGCTTCGTTCTTTTCGGGATCGTTGATCAGACGGTTCCGAAATGGCATTTTTTTGTAAATGCGTTTATATAAACACGTTTATATTATACCTGCAATTAGGTTCTGTCAATAGAATGCGAAACGGGCATATGAAACGAACATATGAAATGGACATGTGAAACGAGCATACTAAAGGGCGGCCACAAAAAAGGACGTCTCAGAACTTCATGCTGAGACGCCCGTTATTCTCTTATGTAGATGAGCCAGCCGCTTCACCGGCTTATAAAGCCGGATGTTTATGTCCAGTATATATCATGTGTCGAAAGCTCCATGATCATGGTGTAGCCGAGGAGCTGCTCGTCCTTATTGGTGAGATCCTGCTCGACGTAAAACGGGACCAGTTCCGGATTGTCGGCAAATCCCGGCGCACTGCTCTTACCTTTATTCCAGATGATAGTGCTTCTCGTACCTGCCTTCGGAAGAGTATCAATCAAGCCAACGGCAGACATGATCCCGAATTTGTCGCCGAGCACGACCAGATAGAAATCACCCTGATCGACCAGAGCCTTGATCTGCATCCACTGATCCTCCGTGATGAAAAGTTCATTGTTCGGATCATTGATTATGAGCATGTGCGCGGAACAATTGTTATGTCCATCCTTATTGAGTGCCAGTGAATAATCGTCAAAGCCGGTCACCCCACGGTACTTAAAACTCGCCGGCGGTGCAAAATCTTTTCCATAAACCATGATATCGAGATTTCTGCTGTTTACATTGGCACAGGCCTCATCCATGCGCTTATAGTGGTTGTCCTTCGTACCGTTCTTATCTTTTCCGCCGCCGAAAACAACGGTGAACAGGATCAGGATACCGCCCATGACGATCAGGGCTGCAAGTGCTACAAAACCATATCTTCTAAAATACTTCATAGATCAATCACCTTCTACGAACAACTCCGGAGCATCGATATAGTATTCGGAGTGATCAAAATTTGCGACAAATTTCAGCTGGGTATCAAGATCCTCCTCCAGCTTGATCTTCTTCGGATCCTTCACACTGTATTTTTTATAGAGTTCATTTAACACTTCATCTTCTTCGAACGTCATCGAGGTCCAATCATTCGGGTACACATCTTCACTTCCGTTCTGTGCATAATAGTCGAGGTGATAGATCAGCAGGATACGGTCCTCTTTCAGAAGAAGTGTATAGTTCATCGAATCCTGCACGAGCGAGATCCACTGCGGCTCTCCACTTGTTTTGTAGATATCTGCAACAGCCGGCCATTGCATCTCGGAATGATACGAGAAATGGCCCTCGTTTTTCTTCTTATCAAATGAATACACGTCTTCTGGAAGATCCTTGAGACGAAAGACTTTCCGGTCGTTCATCTCTGCATCTTTATCAATCAGATAATGGGGGTATCTAACCATGATCATTTTATTATCTTCATACTCATCCAGACGGTCCTCGTAAATCTCTGATCTCTTTTCAAAAGTGTTTTCGATAATAGCCTCGAAGCATTCTTTTGCGTAATCCTCATCTTCAAAAGTCAGAAGCGTTGCGCAAGTAAAGGATTGCGTTTCCTCCTGAAACCGTGACGGGCTGTTTCTGGATCTTACAGGCGTAGTCATATCATCTGATGCTTTCAGATAATTTGTAATGCTTTCCGCGCCATACGCCTCCAACCCGCCATTGGTATTGCTTAATAGAGCGAGCGAGTCCATAAGAGTAAATGGCCGATAGACCTGTGCCGCAGGAAATGTGGCACCGGAAGTAAAACGGACTTTTACAGATAACGGAGATAAATAACTGTCAGATTGAAAATAGACACCGTTTTCTAAGTCATCCGGATCTAATACTTCTTCATATTCACTTGCTCCGAGTTTATCCTCAAGGTAACTTATGAATTCGTCTTCCGTCGGAACTTCTGCCGGGCCGTCCTTTTTCTTACAGGCGGCAAGCGGCAGCATCATCGACGCAGTAAGACAGGCCGATAAAACACGCAACTTCTTTTTCATTTTCTCTCTTCCTCTACATCTGTTTCCTAATCGGAGCCCGAATCAGGCTTTTAGATCCGATTTCTTAATTCGGAATCTCGAATCAGGGACCTTAAATTCTTTTCGGTCTTCCTACAAAATGCGGTCATTAGGGACATCATCGCAAACATAAAAAAACCTTAACACCAGTATATAGCGACAAAAAAAATATTAAAAGGGAAACTATGGAGAATTAAAGAATGGTTAAAAGTGCGTCATGGGAGAGCCAGGCGCGCGGCGGTAGATCTGGTGTGAGGCTCGCGGCGCGTATGGCGCGCGGCGGATTGGGGGGTGAGCGCGCGGCGGTGGATCTGGTGCGAGGCTCGCGGCGCGTATGGCGCGTGGCGCATTTCAAAAAACAAGACCCCGGATCTTTCGGATCCGAGGTCTTATGTCCGGCGGGTGACAGGTCCGCCTCAATGGTGGGTAGTAATGGACTCGAACCATCGACCCCTTGCATGTCAAGCAAGTACTCTAACCAGCTGAGCTAACCACCCATCTATTGCGACTTTCAGATTTTACTAAAAGTCGCGGAATAAATCAAGAGGGTTCTTCAGCAAAAGCACTTATCCCCTTAAAAAGGCATCGCCGGCGGCCGCGCCGCAAGATAGGCAGCGTGTTTAAGATTGGCCTGGGGCACGTGCCGGCGGCCGCGCCGGGCCCGGCTTACTCTTCTCCTAAGTACTTGAAATCCTTATCTTCGATCGTTTCTTTAACCTTTGCTTCATCGTAGGCAGCTTCGTCAGATACCTCGATCACGCAGTTTTTCGCGTCGTGATCCGGTGCGGCATAGCTGATGAAAGGCAGCGCTTCCAGTGCTTTCTTTACGGTCGCTTCGCAATGGCCGCACATCATACCGTCGATCTTAAGTGTCTTTTTCATGGTGGTACTCCTTTTCTCTTTTTCAGGATCAATAGTTATTTCTTCGGGGGCCGGCGCCGGGTTCTGTTTCTGGTCCGGAGCCGGACTTCCGTCAGGCTTCGGACTGTCCTCCAGAACTGTGGCGGCGGTTCCGTGAAGAGGCTTGTCATGCGAACTGTCCCGCATATTGAAAAGATTCAGGCGCAGTGCATTCATGCAGACAGTGAAGCTGCTGATGCTCATCGCGGCGGCGCCGATCATCGGGTTCATCTTCCAGGACAGCACGCCTGCCGCGATGGGGATGCAGATCACGTTATAGAAGAACGCCCAGAAGAGGTTCTCGTGGATGTTCCGGACGGTTTTTCTGCTTAAACGGATCGCTGCGGCAACATCTGTCAGTGAACTGTTCATGAGAACGATGTCGGCGCTGTCGATCGCGACGTCCGTGCCGGCGCCGATGGCGACGCCGGTGTCAGCGGTCGTCAGCGCGGGTGCGTCATTGATGCCGTCTCCGACCATGATGACCTTATTCTTTCCTTCGTTTTGAAGGGTCTGGATGACCGCGCCCTTCTCATCCGGAAGAACGCCGGCAATGACCTTATCCACTTCTGCTTTATCGCCGATCGCCTGGGCGGTGCGCTCGTTATCACCAGTCAGCATGACGACCGTAAGGCCCAGATTTCTCAGCTGTCTTATTCCCTCAGATGAATCTTCTTTCATAGTATCTGCAACCGCGATCATGCCGAGGAGCTCGCCGTCTTCTTCGAAGAAAAGCGGTGTCTCGCCAGAGTTCGCGGCCTTCTCTTCTGCTTCCGCAAATTCCTTCGGGAAAGAAGCGAACGTACGGATGTACTTGCCGCTTCCGCCGTGAACAAGCTTGCCGCCGATCGAGCCCTCCAGTCCATTTCCGGAATGGATGGAAAAGCTCTCTATCATGAAGAGATCACAGTTTCCGGCGGCACAGGCGGAAGTATCAGTCGAGTCGAGTGAGCCTGCGTCAGACTTCTCATCTGCCGCACCTTCTACCTCTGCAACGATTGCTTTTGCCAGCGGGTGTTCGCTTCTTTTCTCAAGTGCATATGCTTTATGGAGAAGTTCATCTCTGCTTACGCCTTCCACCGGGAGGATCGATGTCACACGGGGTTCACCCGAGGTGATCGTACCCGTCTTATCAAGAGCCACGACCGTTGCTTTTCCGAGAGTTTCGAGTGCCTCGCTCGTCTTAAAGAGCACACCGTTCTTCGCACCGAGACCGTTGCCGACCATGATGGCAACAGGGGTAGCAAGCCCGAGCGCACAGGGGCATGAAATAACCAATACAGAGATACCTCTTGCGAGGGCAAAGCTCACTTCTTTTCCCGCAATCAGCCAGGCGGCGGTGACAAGGACCGCGATGCCAATGACAGCCGGGACGAAGATCCCCGAGACCTTATCTGCGATACGGGCGATCGGTGCTTTTGTCGCGGAAGCATCCGACACCATCTTAATGATCTGCGAAAGCGTCGTATCCTCGCCGACTCTCGTGGCGCGGCACTTCATGTAGCCGGAGCGGTTGATCGTCGCGGCACTCACCTTGTCGCCGGACGCCTTATCTACAGGGACCGACTCACCGGTCAGCGCAGATTCATCGACCGCGGACTCACCCTCGATCACCACACCGTCGACCGGGATAGACTCGCCGGGCTTGACTATGAAAATGTCGCCTACAACGACCTCTTCGACCGGGACGGTCATCTCAGCTGAATCAGTGTCGGGCCGCAGGACACGCGCGGTCTTCGGTGCAAGATTCATCAGAGATTTCAGAGCATTTGTCGTGCGGCCTTTACTCAGGGATTCGAGCGTCTTTCCGACTGTGATCAGCGCAGGGATCATAGCGGCGGATTCGAAATAAAGCTGGTTGTGGTAAATCTCATGGAGTTCGGAGTTGGCGGCACCGTTCGTGATCATACCGCACATTCTGAAGAATACCAAAAGGCTCCATAGAAACGACACTCCCGAGCCGAGCGCTACGAGCGTGTCCATGTTCGGAGCGCCGTGAAGGAGAGACTTCGTGCCGCTACTGAAGAATTTCCTGTTGATGATCATGACGATCAGGGCCAGAAGCATCTGCGTGAGCGTGAGGCCCAGGTGGTTATGGTCAAAGTAAGATGGCAGCGGGAAGTTCCACATGTTGTGCCCCATCGACACATACATGAGGATCAGAAGGAAGCCTGCCGAAAGGATCAGACGGCGGACGAGCTTCGGGGTCTCGCGGTCTTTCAGGAACTCGGAATCTTCAGGGCCGGCGGCTCTGCGGGAGGAACCGGAAGAACCAGCAGTTGCAGACGCTGCGTACTTCAGGCTGGCGCCGTATCCGGCTTTCTCGACCGATTCGATGATCGCATCTGGTGAAGCATCGCCCTCGACACCCATGGAATTCGTCAGCAGGCTCACGGCAACAGAAGTCACGCCCGGCACAGAGCCGACCGCCTTCTCCACGCGCGCGGAACATGCCGCGCAACTCATTCCTGTTACTTTAAACTGCTGCATCTTCTTACTCTCTCTATCCGGGCTTTCCGCATCTGCGACATCGCCCGAAGTGGTTATTGTTTCATCAGTTTCTGCATGACCCGGTTACTTCATCAATTTCTGCATAACCTTGACGAACTCATCGATCGCCTCGTCTTTTCCGGCGCGGATGTCATCCGCCACGCAGGTCCTCATATGGCAAGCCATCAGCTCTTTATTGAAGCTGTTGAGCGCGGCGGTCACTGCCGCCACCTGGGTCAGGATGTCCGGGCAGTACGCGTCATCCTCGATCATGCTCTCGATCCCGCGGATCTGTCCCTCTGCGCGGCGAAGGCGCTTCAGCAGAGCCTCCTTCTCCTCATCCGTGCGGAGTTTCTTTCTATCGCTGCAATGCGGGCATTTCTTCTGTGCCATAATTTGTTCCCCTTTCGCGATCAGTTCATCGTGGTTAAAGATCGGTTCATTTTCTGTTTTACGGTTTGTTTTTGTGTTCTGTTTGCGCCTGGATTAGCGCTCTGGTTTGTGTTCTATAATGCAAATCTATATACCCCCCGTGGGTATATCTCTTACGCGATAAGTATATACCCCCCGGGGGTATGTGTCAACAATATAAAACGAACGCCGGAAAAAATCGTTATCGCAGGATTGTTATTAGGAAAATAAAAGGAGCACCTCCACACGGAGATGCTCCTGAAAGTGCTTTTACCAAAGAATCGATCAGACGATCTTACTACCGCAGAACTCACAAATACCGGCAGCACCAATTCTCGTGGTAGCCTGACACATCGGGCAGACGACCTGTGATCCGATAGCCGGTGCCGGAGCTGCCTGAGGAGCCTGCTGGAATCCCTGCTGCATCGGCATGCCCATCGGCTGCTGAAGTCCCTGCTGCATCGGCTGCGAATAACCCTGAGCCATCGGCTGGGCCATAGGCTGCTGGAATCCCTGCTGCATAGGCTGCGCAGACTGCTGAGGCATACCCTGCTGCGGATAACCGCCCTGCGCCATCGCCTGCTGCTGATTCAGCTGGCCTAGCAAGCCCACGCCCATTCCGGCTGCGCCCATTCCGGTTGCGCCCGCCATGTTCATGCCAGTAAAAGCAGTTCCCGGAATGCGGGAAGCTTGAATTTGCGCGATCTGCATAGTCACATTCGCTAACTGGGCCTGGTCAATCGGATCAGAATACCCTTGCGCCGCCTGAGCATTTATTTTCATCTGCAGCTGCGCCCGCTCTCTATTCAATGCCTCCAGCTGGGCATCCTGCTGAGCCATCGGATTCGGAGCAGCTCCTGCCCCGCGCATACCGTCGACCGCGGCCTTGATCTCGTTACCGCAGTCCACGCACTTATAGTACTCATCGATCTTATTTCCGAGAATATTGAAGCCCGAGCGGGAAACGCTCCAGCCGCCGCTCTGTCCCGGATTCATTGGCTGCTCACCGACCTCGATGCTGCCGTTCGAAAGAGCAAATTTCATCTCGTCAAAATAAGGATGGTTGACGCGGATGATCGCGTGGAATTCGTAAGAGTATTTATAACGCGGCGGATTGTAGCTGACGGAGTGCCCGTTGCTGTCGGTTCTTCTGATCTCGCTTCTGTGTTCCTTCACGTCGAGGTCACAGCCAAGTGCCTGCGAAAAATCCAGAACGTCCGGGTTCGCTGCGTTGATATCTTTTGCCGAGGTAACCATGAACTTTCTGGCATTATCGTCGATCAGGAGCTTCGTGCTCGTGTTGCCGAGAGTTCTCGTGGCATTAAAAGCAGCCACGGCCGACTTATTCTGTTCACGATATTCAAGCTGTTTATCGATGTCTGCCTTTGTGCTGTGACGGCGCTCGGAAAACCACGGTGAAAGCTTGCTCGCGCAATCCTTACACATATTCGCATCCTCGAGTTTCTTGTTGCCCAGCAGGCCGATCTTATTACCGCAAAAATCACAGAATTTCTTATCAAAAAGTCCCATATATGCCTCCATTCAAAATCGAATTTTATCAATAATACTTTACCATTTCGCATCCGATTCTTCAAGGTTTCCCATCTCTCAAGAGCATGTAGTATCATGTGAATCATTTGAATGGAATTGATCCTATCCTATTTAGGACAAGATAGGATCAATATGTTCATTTTTTGAAAAATACTCCTATCACCAAACATGCAACATAGGATCTTTTTTCCGTCTTATACGATTTAATCCTATCGGCAACAGGAGGAGATAGGATCATTTTCACAAATTCCCGAGAATGATCCTATCTTCGCTGTTAAATGATAGGATCTTTTCTTGAGTTTATATCACTTTAATCCTATCAGGGTAAAAGAATGATAGGATCTTTTTTCCTTTTTCTCTCGAAAAGATCCTATCCTAGCACGATACATAGAGGCCAAGTGCTTTTCCATCAGTTTTCAAGATAAAACCATCGAGGCAAATCCATATCTAATCAACAAAAATAGCAGCGCCTATATCTAATCAAATGGTAGCGCCTATATCTAATCAAATGGAAGCGCCTATATCTAATCAGCTGAATAATAGTCATCTCTTATGTTTAATCAATTAATCGAGAGGAAAATAAAAGAGAAAAAGAGGATGCCCTCTTCTGAACATCCTCTCCGTTTCTTTTGTGTGAAATGCTTGTGTAAACCCTGACGTGTCAAAACTCCGTTACGCGAAAAGCACTTGCACGCGGTCCTTACATCAGGCTCGCAAGCTCGGTGTACTCGTAGCCGAGCGCAGTAGCGACGTTCTTGTTCGTGCACTTGCCGGCATAGCAGTTGACGCCGGAAGTGATGACTTCGCTCTTCTTGCAAGCCTCCTCGAGACCCGCCTCCGCGATCTGCAGACCGTAACGCAGTGTCGCATTGGTCAGCGCGATCGTACTCGTTCTCGGAACCGCACCCGGCATATTGCCTACGCAGTAGTGAACGACGCCATCCTCGATGAAGACCGGATCGTCGTGGGTAGTAACATGAGAAGATTCACCGCAGCCGCCCTGGTCGATCGCGACATCAACAAACACCGCGCCGTCCTTCATCTCCGGCAGATACTTCTTCTTAAAGAGCTTCGGTGTGGAACCGCCCGGGATGAGGACAGAACCGATGACGAGGTCCGCATCCTTGCAGGCACGCTCAACATTCGAATCATTACTTACGAGGGTCTGGATGTGCGCACCGAACATGTTGTCGAGTTCTTCGAGACGCTTAAGGTTGACATCGAGGATCGTGACATTTGCGCCCATACCGACAGCGATCTTGCAGGCATTCATGCCAACCGTACCACCACCGAGGATAACGACATTTGCCTTCGGGGTTCCCGGAACACCTGCGAGCAGGATGCCTTCACCGCCGAACTTTTTCTCAAGATACTTCGCGCCTTCCTGAATGGAAAGACGGCCCGCGATCTGGGACATCGGCGCCAGACAAGGCAGCGAACGGTCCTTTTCCTGAAGCGTCTCATAAGCGACCGCCTTCACCTTGCCGGCGAGAAGCGCATCCGCCTGCTCTTTATCAGCGGCGAGATGGAGATATGTATAGAGGATGAGGCCGTCACGGAACAGCGGATATTCCTCCGGAAGCGGTTCCTTGACCTTGACCATCATGTCCACGAGGTGCCAGACATCGGCGGCGTTGTCGATCAGCGACGCGCCCGCATCGACATACTCATTGTCCGAAAAACCGGAACCGACGCCTGCGCCCTTTTCCATGTACACATGGTGGCCGGCGGCGACGTAGGCCTTTACGTTGTCCGGCGTCAGTCCGACGCGGAACTCATTGTTCTTGATCTCTTTTACACAACCGATCTTCATAAGTCACATCCTCACTCTACTTCTATTTTTGATTTCTTCGCGAAAAGCACTTTTCGCGGCTACTTTTCATTGTAACATAAGTATTTGTGAGAATCGCGCAACTGATGAAGAATTATACTACCGCGTTTTTTTCGGAGTTTTTCTTTCTCGGCTTTCTCAGTACCGGGATCAGGCGGTGGCCGACGATCGTGGCAAGTACCATCTTGATGGCATCAGCCGGCATGAAGGTTAGGAAGTAGTCTAGAAGCAGCACGCGGAAGCCGATGATCTTATCGAGGTGGAAACGGCACACCATGTAAAGGTACGGCACGCCGACCAGATACACCATCATCAGTCCGGCATAGCAGGCAAGGATAATGCGGATCCAGCCCGGTTTCCCGTCCTTCGTCTGTGTCAGTTTTCCTGTGACAAAAGCACCGGGGATCATTCCCAGAAGGTATCCGAAGCTCGGCTGCATAACATAGGCAAATCCGCCCCCTCCGGTAAATACCGGAAGTCCCAAAAGGCCCAGAAGCACATATACGCCGACCGAGAGCGCGCCGAGCTCACCACCGAGCAGAAGGCCCGCCATTGTCGTAAAGAAAAGCTGCAGTGTAAACGGTACCATCGGCATCGGCACACGGATAAATGCACCGATCGCCGACAGCGCGGCAAACATCGCAACCAGCGCGATCTTTAAGGTTTTTTCACGATTACTTGTTTTCATACTATCTCATCTTCCCTCATGTGTTTTTGGAGAACATCAGCAGGCGGGATCGGAAACAGTCTATATTCATTTATATACCGGCCACGCGGGCAACGTTTTCCGGCGCGGCGCATCCGGAAACATTACTTTTCCGGGCGGACGCTCACTTCGCCGGACGAGAGGACCTCCTTCGTGCCGTCCTTAAACTCTACGAGAAGCCCGCAGTCCTCCGTGATGTCGAGGACCTTCGCACGGCGGGTCTTGCCGCCTCCGGTCGGGATCACATCCACATTCTTCCCGAGAACTAAGCTTCTTTTCTTATATTCGGCCGCGTAATCTCCGTGATCTTTCGAGCGGTAGATCGCAAAGAAATGATTCAGGAATTCCGCAGCTATTCTGTTTTTCGCGTCGGGCACGCGGTCCGGCAGGATCGCCCCCGCGATTTCTTTTAATTCATCCGGAAAACCGCCCTCCGGCGTATATACATTAAATCCGATGCCCGGCACTGCATATTCCAGATTTCCGTTTTCCATGCTCATGGACGCCTCGGTCAGGATGCCCACGACCTTTTTCCCATGATAAAAAATATCGTTCACCCACTTGATCTGCGGGCGCTCATCCTCCGGCAAAAGCACTGTTTCGATCGCTCTACACGCGGCCACGGCCGACATCGTCGTGATCTTCAGCGCTTCCTGAGCGGGCATAGAGTCCGGCCGAAGAAGGATGCTTATGTATAGTCCTGTATTTAATGGAGAATAAAAAGAGCGGCCCATCCGGCCTTTGCCGCCGGTCTGGGAATTGGCGATGATCACGGTGCCTTCTTGCGCCCCGGCCGCCGCTCTTTCTTTTAAAAGAGTATTTGTCGAGGTGACCTCATCGAAGACCACCAGGTCCAGATCCAGGTCTGACTTCAGGTACTTCGCCATGCCCTGCGCCGACACGATATCCGTATCCGGCGAGAGGCTGTAGCCCTTCCCCTTCAGCGCCTCGATCGCATAGCCGTCCTCGCGCAGCGACTTAACTGCCTTCCAGACAGCCGCACGCGACACCGATAGCGTCTCCGCGATCTCCTCACCCGAGAAGAATCTTCCCTTATTCTTTTCAAAAAGCACTAGCAGTGCTTCTTTCGTATTCTTTGTTTTCATCGCTTCCCACCTGACAGAACCAGGTCTTCGCTGCTTTATTATTTCAGGCCGATACTGACTCATGTGGCCAGGTCTTCGCCGCCTGATGTTCTCCGTCAAAGAAGATACCACTTCACGTTTGAGTAGTCAACCATGATTTTACAAACGGTTTACTACTTTTACATATGCCGGATCTTCACGTCATGCTGCAGCGCTGCTCGTCAACTTTTCGATCTGCTTCCTAACATTTTTCGAAAAAGGTATAGACATTCTCTGCAAAAGGTGTATCATATGAATTGTCAGACATATGAATAATCATTCATATGTACGCACTAAGAAGATGAAAAAAGATCGAAAACGGAGGACAATAATATGAAAAGAACATTTAAACTCGAAGATCTCGACTGTGCAAACTGCGCCGCGAAGATGGAGGATGCGATCTCCAAGCTCCCGGGCGTTACCAAGGTTTCCATCAACTTCATGGCACAGAAGATGATCCTCGAGGCAGATGACGACAAATTCGACGCCGTGCTCAAAGACGCCGTCAAGTGCGTCAGCAAGGTAGAGCCAGACTGCAGGATCATCTTGTAAATAGAACCAAACCTAGAACAAAGGGAAAAGAACCATGACGAGAAAGCAAAAGAAAAACCTAATACGAATCCTTACCTCCGCAGCGCTTCTCGTACTGCTGCATTTTCTTCCGCTTTCGGATATTATTGAAAGCATTTTCGGAAGTTCTGATGATGGCGCAGCACCTATCCTTCGCCGCGCTGCGATGATCGTGATCTACCTCATCCCCTACCTGATCGTCGGACTCGATGTAATAAAAGGAGCGATAAAGAAGATCGGTACAGGTGATTTTCTAGACGAGGAATTCCTCATGATGATCGCCACGGCAGGTGCTTTTGCCATCGGAGAATATCCTGAGGCGACTGCTGTTATGCTCTTCTACCAGGTCGGTGAGCTGTTCCAGTCCATCGCCGTCGGAAAGAGCAGGAAGTCGATCGCTGCGATGATGGACATCTGCCCGGACACCGCTATCGTACTTCGTGACGGCGCCGAGGAAGAAGTCGATCCGTCGGAGGTTCTGGTCGGCGAGACCGTCCTCGTCAAGCCCGGCGAGAAAGTCCCGATCGACGGCGTGATCTCCGAAGGTTCCACATCGCTGAATACTGCGGCACTGACGGGCGAGAGTCTGCCGGTCGAGGCCGCTCCCGGAAGCTCCGTCTATTCGGGTTCGATCAACCTGAGTTCCGCGATCAAAGTCACGACCACGACTGCATACGAGAACAGCACCGTGGCGCGCATCCTCGAGCTGGTCGAAAACAGCACTGATAAGAAAGCGCGCTCCGAGAAGTTCATCACCAAATTCGCCCGTATCTATACCCCCGCCGTCGTGGCCCTCGCGGTCCTGATCGCCGTGATCTGCGCGATCTTCACGGACCTCGGCGCGTCCGGCAGTATCTACAGAGGTCTTATTTTCCTCGTAGTCTCCTGCCCGTGCGCACTTGTCGTATCCGTCCCGCTCTCGTTCTTCGGCGGGATCGGCGCCTGCTCGCGCCGCGGCATTCTCGTAAAAGGCAGCAACTACCTGGAGGCCCTGTCGAAGATTGACACCGTCGTGCTCGACAAAACAGGAACCCTCACGGAAGGTGCATTTGCCGTGGAAGACATCCACCCGAGCCAGATCGATGCGGACGAACTGATCGATATCGCCGCGCTCGCGGAGAGCCGCTCGCACCACCCGGTCGCGGAGTCTATCGTAAAAGCACACGGCACACACATCGATGCCTCCCGTCTCGGTGACGTCGAGGAGATCGCCGGCCGCGGTATCCGCGCGGTGATCGATAATAAAGAATACTTCGTCGGAAACGGCAAGCTCATGGAGGACGTGCACGCGGACTTCCACGAGTGCCACCTTCCCGGCACTATCGTTCATGTATCCTGCGGCGCCGAGTATCTCGGGCATATCATCATCAATGACGTGCTGAAGAAAGACTCGAAGGCTGCGGTTTCCGCCATGCGGAAAGCCGGTGTCAGAGACATCGTCATGCTCACCGGCGACAATGAAAAGGTCGCCTCGAAGGTCGCTTCTGAGGTCGGTATCACGAACTATCACGCGGGACTTCTCCCCGCCCAGAAGGTCGAGCATCTCGAGTCCCTCCTCGGCGCGAAAAGCACCAGTCCTGCAGTTTCCGCTTCCGGTGCAGCATCAGCCTCCTCTGCGGCAGCTTACGTCTCAGACGCCTCCGGTGCATCCGATCTTTCCAGGTCCTCCGGACTTGTGGCCTTTGTCGGTGACGGCATCAATGACGCACCGGTCCTGACCCGCGCGGACGTCGGCATCGCGATGGGTGCGCTCGGATCGGACGCCGCGATCGAGGCCGCAGATGTCGTTCTGATGGACGACCACTTAAGTAAGATCCCCGAAGCGATCCGCATCGGCAGGAAAACGATGCGGATCGTCACCGAAAATATCGTCTTCTCGATCCTGGTCAAGGTCGCGATCATGGTGCTCGGCGCACTGGGTCTGGTCGGCATGCGCATCGCTATTTTCGGTGACGTCGGCGTCCTGATCCTCGCGATCCTAAATTCCCTGCGCGCCCTCTCCGTCCGTTCATAAGGTTTTCCGCCGGGGGCGGCCGCGCGATCATCTTATCCTCCGGATCCCCGCGCGGAGGCGGCCCCGCCGCAGGAATACCCGGGTCCCCGCGCGGAGACGGCCCCGCCGCGGAGTGCCCTTGAGAGCAGTCCATCCTTTCACTCCCCCCCAATTCTTTTCAACTCGTGCTATACTGTTATCGGAAACTATCTTCAGGCCGCATCCTGAAGTACGGGGAGGAAAAAGGAACATCTATGAAAACAGGAATGACACGGGTAAGTGCTTTTCTAATGAGCGCGGTTTTACTCATCGGTATGACCGGCTGTTCCGGAAATAAGAAAACGAAAGAGATGAAAAAGACGGCGGAAGGTGTAGTCGAGAACTATCTCGTATTCCTTGCCACCGGGAAATATGACAAGCTCTCCCGCTACTGTGATCCGGAAAACGATCAGTTCCAGGATATCCTTAAACTAAAAAACGATGATAATGCGGACTCCGATGACGATAGCACCGGCGATATCTACCCGGAGCCGGATTATCTCCCTTTCTGGCAGGCCTACCTCAGCCACACGAAGTTCACGTTCGGTGAGTTCACACTTGACGGCGACGAAGGAAAACTCGATGTCAGCCTCGACCTGATCGATGCGAAGAAAGCACTCCGTTCCTCCATCAATCCCAGTTCAGATCAGATACTTAATTATCTTCAGGATGCAGATACGTACACGACAAAGCCGATCACGCTGACGATGGACTGCGATACAGACAGCGGGAAATGCAAGATAAAAGACACGAAAGTGCTTTTCAAGGAGTGCAAAAAGCAGTTCGATATCATTCTCAAAGAGCTCCCTGTCAAGAACCCGAAGCTCGACGCGATGTTTAAGGAGTTTATGGATCACATGCTGGCCATGGATATGGACTACCTCGATAACGACGGATTCTATCTGGGCTTTGACCCGAGCGAATATGCTTATTCCGACCTTTCTCTTTATCGGGCGATGACCGAGCTTTACACCTATGACTATGAGTTCGTGGCCGGAAGTGATGACTGGGCGGAGTTTAAGATGACTGTTCATAAGAAAGACGAGGCGGATGCACTTCTGCTGTTCTTCGCATCTCCGGCAAACTGGGCGCCGTCTTACAAGAAAATGCTCAAATACGCTCTCGAAGCACCGGTCGGGTTCAATGGTCTGGAGGATCTGTGGCCCAACGATGAGATGGCTCCCGGGCTCCAAAGCTACATGCAAAACAGGGCCAAAGATAAGGACTATATCGTCCGCGGCGAGATCCGGATCGATCAGCATGTCTCTCACGGCTACCGCATGAACGGTGAATTCGAGGATGCCTTCCCGGCCATTATCGAGGATGTATATATGGTTCCGTCTTCAACTCCTGATTTTATAGACGATGCCTATCGCGAGGCGATGCAGCAGCTTCTGTCCGATCTTGAGATCTCCCAGCAGGAGTACGACCGACTGTATCGTATGCTGGATGCAGGTCTCAACGATACAAAGTATTCCGAGGTCATGGAAAAGCACGGATACACGATGTCATTGACGAATCATGACGGATTTAATAATTACTCCAAGGATTCCCGTATCACTTTCGAGATCGTAAAGGAAGATTCGGTGAACGGAGCGCTTATCACCGGTCTTCAGGACTACACGGAGATCGAAGCAGCGATCGCTGATGGCAGTTATACCGGAAATCTTTCCGGCGGCTGGATGTCCTACGAATTCCGCGGTCAGAAGCCCGAGGGTGACGCGATGAAAGATGCCTATGAGCGGTACATCGTTTTCTCCGATCACGGCTTGAAAATCACTGTTACAGATTGTACTGACGAAGACGTTGACGAGATCAATACGATCCTTTCGGAGCTCGGGCTGTATTAAGTCACTGCGGGCGCGGCTCCTGCGTGGCATCCTGCGCAGCATCCTTCATATTCTGTGAGTGGCATCCTGTGCGGCGGGCATTTATCGCCGCGCTCAATTCGCCTGTTTCCACGCAGCACGAAGCGCTCACTTTACCTGTTTCCACGCAGCATGAGGATCTTTGATCTCGACAAAATTGTCGCCTGTATCGATGCCGTGTTTTTCCAGAAAAGCACTTAGCCCCGGTGTGTTTTCGGGCTGCCTTATGAGCAGCGGCTGGTGGGCGTCGCATCCGAGGACGAACTTCGCGCCCATGTCTTTCGCCATGCGGAAGAAACGGTCACAGGGGTAATTACGGCCGTCGGAGAATCCGTACATATTCACTTCCAGAGGGATATCCAGCTCGAGCGATTTTTCGATGATGCGCTTCATATGCTTGCAAAAGATCTCATCCGGTCCTGTATAGTTCACCAGATCCGGGTGCGCAAGATAGGTAAAAAGTCCCGTCTCCATGCCTTCCACCGTGGTATCCACGTAGCAGATCAGGTCCTCTTCTTTCTCGGTCGCACCGCCGACATAGATGCCTTCGACTTCATTCGGCGCGAAGTGCTGACCCTGGATCAGGTAGTCCAGAGGGAACTTCTTCAGTTCTTCCATCAGAGCCGGGAAATACTTTCTCGAGTACTCCACTTCGTATCCGATCAGGATCTGAATGTCATTTTTATACTCTTCCCGCAGTTTTACGAGGGTCTCCGTATAGTCCGGAAGCTCGGACATGCGCATGCGGATCCAGGAATAAAACTCCTCCTCAAAAGGCTGCGGCGAGTGGTCCGAAAACCCCAGCACCTTGAAGCCTTCCTTAATCGCTTTTTCAATATATTCCCGCTCGGAACCCTTTGCGTGGTTACAGCGCGGCGTGTGTGTATGGTAATTCGCTAACATTTTCAAAAGTCCTTGTTTCCCGGGCGCATCCGCCCGAAATATCGGCCCGCGTTTCAGCGCTTCTCTTTTAAGAAGAATCCGCACTCATTCGCGGCATCGCGGAAGCACTCGAGGATGCTCTCTGCGTACTCACCGAGGTTCTCCTCCAGGATCGCCGTATTCACGAAAAGAACTGCGTTATCAGTGCTTTTCGAGCTTAAACAGTCATAGAGGGCATCGAGGTTCCTGCCGAAGTACTCCGGGAACTCCATCTCCTTTGCGATCACGGCATATGCCTCTTCCCTGCTTGTCATGTCTTTTCCGTCAAGAAGGTAAATATTCATGTTACACCTCCCCGTAAAGCAGCGTGAATGTCTCGTAATGGTCGTCCGTGTAGTAGATCAGACCGTCATTGGAGAACACGATACGCTTGGCGCCGCGGGACTTCTTGCCCTTCGTGTCGATGTCGCACTCGGTGTAGGTGCGGCCGTTTTTCTTCGGGAGGGCGCCCTCACGGTTTCCGAACTTGTCGCCGCCGATGCTACAGCCCGGGAAATAATCCTCGAGCGATCCGCCTTCCCAGCCCTTCGCTCTCGCCTCGCTCTTCGTCACGAAGTTCTTCGGCAGATGTCCGTAGGTGTGGATATACAGCGCCACATCGTCCTTTGACGTGTATGTGCCGTCCTCGTCGATCTTCGCCTCCGAGGGTTCGCTTGTCGGTGCTGTGGTCGCCTTTGTCTTCTTCGTCGCTTCCGTGGTCGTCTCCGTGGGAGCTTCGGTCGATGGTGCTTTTTCCGTAGTCGGCTCGGTCGCCGGCTTCTCCGTAGTTGTCGGGGCCTCGGTCTCCGTCGTCGCTTCCGTGGTCATCTCGGCCGTCTCTTTCGAAGAGTCTTCGGTCGTCGCCGTGCTTTCCGTCGTCTCCGTCACTGACTCGGCCGTCGTTGTCGTCGTGGTCGCCGGCGCTTCCGTCTTCTTCGCTTTCTTCTTGCATCCCGCAAAAAGTCCCAGCGCGATCACCGCAGTGATCAGCAGAAGCAGAAGTTTCAGGTTTTTCTTACTCATATGTCTTCCCTCTTTACGTCAGTTTTTGTCATTTCATCTTTTCGCGCTATATTATAGCAAAACTTGCCCGCCGCGACGCACCGGAAACCGAACTTTATTGTCAGAATCCGACCTCCCCTTCGCGGATATCAGCTATATTTCCATTTTTGTAATTTATAGCCTACTGGTTTTTGCGGCCGGATAGGCTATATTTCGATTTTTTCGATTTCCAGCTTACTGCGAACTAATCCATATTTTGGTTTTTTCAATTTCTAGCTTACATAGTCTCCTCCCGCGATAATCCATATTTTCGATTTTTGAAAAACTAGCCTACTCCGACATCATCCATATTTTCGATTTTCGCAATTCTAGCCTACTTCTTCGCGAAAAGCACTCAGCTATATTCCGCTTTTTCGCAATTCTAGCCTACATTTCTTCCATTCAGCCATAGAAAAACTCCCACGCGGCTTCTTTTCGCATGGGAGTTTTGGAATTCTATACTTCAAAAGCACTTGTATCGCGCCTTCCGCGGGCCCATCGCGGACCTGCCGCAGCTCACCGGATTACCTATTCACCAGGAAGTGCGGCGTCATCAGCGTAAACAGGGCGCCAAGCCCGATATTCACGGCCGAGCCGATGATGAGCATGAGTGCCGGAACATGGAGCACCACACCGACCACGATGAAGACCGCTGCCGGCAGAAGTCCGAAGTACAGCATCATGATCTGCACGAATGTTTTAAGTGTCGAGCCGGCCTCGCCCGGGACGGATACATCGATAAAAGCACCGACCGTCGTTCCGAAGAGCGACACGGACAGGATGAATACGAACCATCCGATCACAACCATCGGCGATGTGCCGAGAATGATTGCTGCGACCACAACCGGAAGAATCAGGTCGATCGCATTGACCGCGATACTTCCGAGGAGGGAGTACCAGATCTTCGTCAGCGGAGACTCCGGGATCAGCACGAAAAACTCACGCTTCGTATCTTCCAGGAGCGGGTTTCCGAGCGTTCTGTAGAACATCAGGAATGTCAGCGCGCATGCCGGGATGATGAACTGATCGACGGATCCGGTATTGGCATCTTTTGCTATCCAGGCCGCAAATCCCGCAACCAGTGTAAAGACGATCAGAGTATTCGAGAAGATCTTGAATCTGCTGAATCTCAGGCGGTTGAACACTGCCTTGTGGAAAAATACACTCGCTCCGGAACCGTGATGGAATCCATCGCGGTCGATTTTGCCTTTTCTTTCCTTCTGGCGGACCATGACACCGCCCTTGGAGGCATTCTTCGCACTATCCATGAGCGCCGCGATCTTATCGGTCTCAACGATCGCATCCTCGTAGAAGTCCGCCTTGATCTTCCAGATCAGGGCGACGATCAGTGCACATGAGAACAGGAACAGCGCCAGATACAGGAGCGACATGGCGACTTCGCCCTCGATCGCGTGATAGCACATACCGCGCATCCAGCCCCAGAACGGAACCCAGAAGGTGTATTTGCTTGCGAAGAAGTCAAAGGCACCCGTGAGCCAGTCTTTGCCGGTTGCCATTACGTATGCGGCAAAAGCACCTGCAATGACGGAATATGCGATGATGACATATGTGGACAGCCCGGATGTTCCGCGCTTTGTTCTGCTCATTACTGTGTAGAACGTGACCTGCACGAGTGTGCCGAAGATCAGGATCAGGCCGTAGGCGATGATCAGCGAGATCGCGCCCCAGGTGGTAAAACCTGCATTGTAGATGAGGTTCGGCAGCTGGAACAGCATGTAGATCGAAAGCAACAGCGACATTGCAAGCGTGCCGATCAGTCGGAACATCAGGACCGATTGTGGCTTCATCGGACTGGCAAACAGCATAGGCACGTCGGCCGGTTTGAAGATCTTTCCGGATGACTTCGCATTCGAGATATTCATCGCCAGTGTCAGGAAGAACACTGCGCTGATGATGAGGCCGACCAGGTCGTTAGCGGTCTTGCCGCGCTCTGTCAGGAAGTTTGGAAGCTTATGCTTCTTCGCTGTCGCTTCCGTGCCATCCGGAGATACGACTGTCTCGCCGTCCTCGCCAACAACAATTGTGACCTCGGTATCTTCTTTATCTTTGTCCTTATCAGAATCCGGTGCGATCGCATTGATTCCAAGTCCGATCAGCACACCTAGCAGCAGGCACGCGAGCATGATCGCGACCCACGTTTTCAGTACCTTCTTGATCGTATTGATGAAGGTGTGAAAGGTGTAATAGAAAAATAGTCTCATCAGTCTTTCGCTCCCTTCGCCTCAGCGTCCTCTTTTTCCGCGCCAAAAGCACTGTCCCCGGTTGCATTTCCGGATTCATCCGAAGCTGCTTCTACAGGTGCTTTTACCGAAGCGGGGGAAATACCCTCGGTAACGAGGAAGAACTGATCTTCGAGTGTCTTTCCGGCACTCTCGATCTCGGAGCGGGTGACGTTTGCGCAGACCTGACCGTTCTGCATGATGACTGTTCTGTCCCACAGCATATCGACACTATCGATGATGTGTGTACTGATCAGCATGGTTTTTCCGGCCTGACGCATCTCCTCGATGTAGTTCTTGAGTTCTTTGATCGCGTGCGGGTCAAGGCCCAGGAGCGGCTCGTCCATAAGGATGATGTCCGGGTCCGGAAGAAGGCCGATGCAGAGATTCAGTTTCTGCTGCATACCTTTACTGAGCTCATCGCCGAACTTCTTTTTCTTGTCGGCCAGCTCGAAACGGTTCAGAAGCATCTCGATGCGGTCCTTATAATTCGTCATCTTGTACGCACGGGCGATGAACTCCATGTGCTCGATGACTGTAAGATTCGGATAAAGTGACGGCAGCTCCGGGATATAGCCCATGATCTTTCGGGCTTCGGAGGTCTTATTCAGGAATCCGTCCACTGTGATCTCACCCTCATATTTCAGAAAACCGATGATCGACTTGATGATTGTGCTCTTGCCCGCGCCGTTCGGCCCGAGAAGGACCGTCAGAGATCCCGGTTCCAGCGTGAAGGAAACATCCTTGCACGCGGCAGTTTTTCCATACATCTTGGTAACACGATTAACTACTAACATTTATACTCTCCCAACTTCGCGGCTTGATTCCGGTGTTCCTTGTTTCCTTATTTCACCGGAAACGGCCATCGGGCGTCTTTCTCATTTCCCTGCCTGCCGCATTTCATAATTCTATCCTAAACAACATGGTTCAAGCAATCGCCAAGAAATAGTAAAGAATTCCTAAAGTTGGTCAGGGAGCAATCCTGAAGGACGAAACAGGGTGCTTCCCGGATTTTAGTCCATCTTCTGCAGAAATGCCAGAACCTGCTCCCGGCTCTGAAGCGCTGTCCCCGCGCCTACTGCTGTCGTGCAGATCGCGCCGCACGCACTGGCAAACCGAAGCGCCTGTTCCATCTTATTCTTCTCCAAAAGCACTTGCCCGGCGGCTTTTCCTGCGCCGGCATTTCCTGCGCCGCACGCACCTTCACCGGCTTTTTCTGCACTGGCATTTCCTGCGCCGCCCTCACCTGCTGTCTCTCTCATCCGCAGGATCTCCGAGGCGAGGCCCGCTACGAAGCTGTCGCCCGCACCGGTCGCGTCTACTGCATCGATCGGGAACGCCGGCAGCGAAAGAGACATCTGCGCATTTTTGAAGAAACAGCCCTTGCTGCCAAGCTTGATGACAACATTCTTAATGCCATAGGAGAGGAAGACATCCGCCATCTCCTCCGGATCTTCTTTTCCGGTATAGTACTTCGCCTCATCTTCGTTCGGCGTGATGAAATCGATCAGGGGGAGTGTGTCTGAAATATCGTCCAGCCCGAGCTTTACAAAGTTCGGGAGCTTCGTATCCGCGAAGATCATCGTCCCGTTTTGCGCCGCATGCGATATGACTTCATGGATGATCTTAGGATCATTAAAAGGCGCACGGAACAGGGATCCCAGGATCATCATCTTCGCACCGTCGAAAGCCTCCGGGTGCTTTTCGGGATGAAAATTATAGCGGTGCGAGGAATTCGTGATCGACTTTCTTGTGCCGTCTTCATTGACAAACATCGTCGTCACCGGTGTCGGATGGTCCTTTTCGCGGAGGATCAGAGAGGTATCGGCTCCGTTTTTCTGAAGGCAATTGCAGATCATGTCGCCGGCGGGGTCCATGCCCAGGAAGCAAAATATTCCTGCTTTCATCCCGAGGCGTGAAGCGGTAACCGCCTCATTGACAGCCTCGCCGCCGACATTCAGCGAACCGGATGCCGCCGTGAAGCCGGATGCCGAGACAGGCTCCGGATCAAAGCCCTTGATAATGGAGTCCACCAGGGCCGTGCCCATACATACGATATCCAGATGCTCACTCATATTTGCCGCTCCTTCATTCTGCTCATTAAAGCCGTTTCCAGCATTATACCATGCGGGCAGGTGCTTTTCGCGAAGAAAAAGGAGCTGCTCATTTCTGAAACAGCTCCTGTCTTTCTAGTTTATGTGAAATACTCAGATAATATGATAGTCACCGAACGGGCCTTCGTTTGGGCTGGCAGTTATCACATCAACACTCTCAAACTCAATAACATCTATCTGCAATTCCTCATAAGTATTTTTCATTTCTTCAACCTCTCCTCTCTGCAAAATAGTTTTCTGCCGAAATACAGTAATTCATAAGTTTATGTACCAGCGTCACAAGTATTTCATTACTCGAATTGTTTTTGAGGATCCCCGCCATATAGATCTCTACACTAAATTCATATGTGTAGCTGATTTGACGGTCACCGTCAAATACTTTTGCAGTTATCTTAGTTCTGGCATCCTGCGCAACAATCGATTCCAGTTTTGCCCAATAATAGGTTATCCCGCCCTCATTTGTAGTCGTAAATTTAGAAGATGGAATAACAACTTCAACATCCTCACCTGTTGCTTTAGATGTATATGTAAAAATCATCTTTACATCATCCAGTGTATCCTGATCGATCGACATTTTTACATTGACAGCAATACTATCACTCAGATAAGCCTGATATCCTTTAATCGCCACTTTGCAGTCCGGAACAGCCGCCTGATCCACATATGTTTTAGTTGTTTCACTGGTAAGCGTCGCATCCGGCGATGTTCCCCAGGCTTTCTGCTCATTAGTAAGATCCTTATTCATATACATTTCAGGAGTCGGACCAACAAAAGCATAATCAACACCCGCCGAGCCATAGTTCAGCATATCAACCATGAAACGCTTAAAGGTGGTTCCATAGTCAAGCTTCAACGTATTATATGCATACTGTTTTACACTATAAACATCACGCTCGCTTTTAAACTCTTCACCATCTTTTGTCGCATGAAGAACAGCAGTTAAATCACTTCCCATGCGATAAGTATAAATTCCGCTGAGCGCGAATCGATAGTAGTTTTCTCCATCAGCACTGGTCTTAGAACCACGCACGATCTTATTTGTGAATCCCGCGCCGGAAACCTCGAGATATATGTCGCTATATCCTACCAGATCAGATTCTTTCACATAGTAATTCACAGCAAGAGTGTTCAGAAAAGAACATGTATGGCGGAAGGTCACCTCGAGCGGATTCGATTTAGCAACTAACT
>ODAI012316692.1_pt1 | contig 24567 bp, 17 predicted proteins | sample 1539321 | NCBI WGS metagenome assembly ODAI01 (sample SAMN02144231, study PRJEB22623) | gut metagenome | biome: sheep rumen | host: Ovis aries | place: New Zealand
GCCATGGAGCTGCTGCGCGACCTGGACAAGGAAACGGTGGATTTCCAGCCCAACTACGACGAGTCGCTTACCGAGCCCACCGTGCTGCCGGCCCGATTCCCCAACTTGCTGGTGAACGGTTCGGCGGGCATCGCCGTCGGCATGGCCACCAACATCCCGCCGCACAACCTGGGCGAGACGATAGATGCCGTGTGCATGCAGCTGGACAATCCCGATTGCACGACGGCCGACCTGATGAAGATCCTCCCCGGCCCCGATTTCCCCACGGGCGGCGAGATAATGGGCAGCAAGGGCATCATCGATGCCTACGAAACCGGCCGCGGCAGCCTGACCATCCGCGCGCGCTACCATATAGAAGAGCTAAAGAACGGCAAGTCGCAGATCGTCATCACCGAGATTCCCTATCAGGTGAACCGCAACCGCCTGCTGGAAAAGCTCGGCGAGCTCGTGCGCGACAAGAAGCTGCCCGAGATAAGCAACATCCACGATGCAGCCGACCGCAAGGGCATCGATATCATCATCGAGCTGAAACAGAACGCGATGCCCCAGGTGGTCATCAACAAGCTGTTCAAGCACACGCAGTTGCAGATTGGTTTCGGCGTTATCATGCTCGCGCTGGTCGACGGCGTGCCGCGCGTGCTGTCGCTGAAGGAAGTGCTGCACTATTACATCGCCCACCAGGAAGAAGTGATAGAGCGCAGGACGCGCTACGAGCTGGCCAAGGCGCAGGAGCGCGCGCATATCCTGGAAGGCCTGCTGACCGCGCTCGACAACATCGACGAGGTAATCACCATCATCCGCTCCTCGGAAACCGATAAAGAGGCAAGTGAGAGGCTGACGGAGCGCTTCGGCTTATCGGACAAGCAGACCGAGGCAATCTTGCAGATGCGCCTACGCCGGTTGGTCGGCCTGGAGCGTCAGAAGATTCAGGACGAATTGGAAGAGCTGCGCGAGAAGATCGCCTACTTCCAGCGCGTTCTGGAAGACCGCAACCTGCTGCACCAGATTATCAAAGACGAGCTGCAAGACATAAAGAAGCGTTTCGCCACCCCGCGCAAGACGAAGATTGGCGTGGAGGCAACCGAGATTAACGTCGAGGACCTGATCGCAGACGAGAGCATGGTCGTAACCGTTACGAAGGCGGGCTACGTGAAGCGCTTGCCCGTGGCAACCTACCGTTCGCAGAAGCGCGGCGGCAAGGGCACGCAGGGCGTGAACTTGAAGGACAACGACTACGTGGACCACCTGTTCGTGGCATCCACGCACAGCTATATGCTGTTCTTCACCACCAAGGGCAAGGTCTACCGCCTGAAGGTGTACGAGATTCCCGAGGCGTCGCGCCATGCACGCGGCACCTTCATCGGCAACCTGCTGCAGCTGGAAAAGGGCGAAACCGTGTCGGCGGTCATCGCCACGAAGGAGTTCCCCGAGGACGAGTACCTTATCTTCGGCACGGCGCAGGGCATGGTGAAGAAGACTGCCATGAAGGCATACGACCGCACGCGCCGCGATGGCCTGATTGCCATCAACCTGAAGGACGAAGACGAGCTTATAGCCGTGAAGCGCGTGGCGCCTACCGATATGGTGATCATGGCGTCGAGCGCGGGCAAGGCCATAAAGTGGGACGAGTCCGAAGCGCGTGCCATGGGCCGCGACACGACCGGCGTGCGCGGCATAACGCTGCCGGTCGGTGCACGTGCGCTCGGCCTGGAAGTCTGCAACGACTCATACGACCCCGAGCTGTTTGTCATCACCGAGAAGGGCTACGGCAAGCGCACCGACGTGAGCGAGTACCCGTTGCAGCACCGCGGCGGCCAGGGCGTGTTCACCATAAACATGACTGCCAAGAAGGGCCAGCTTGCCGACGTGAAGATCGTGCGTCCCGGCGAGGAGATGATGATCATGTCCGAAGAGGGCGTGGTCGTGCGCACCGACGTGTCGGGCATTTCCAAGCAGGGCCGCGCCACCCAGGGCGTGCACGTGATGAAAGTGGCCGAGAACGACAAGGTGACGGCCGTGGCCATTACCAAGACCAAGGCCAAGCGCGAAGGCGCGCGCAGCTCCGATCCCGGCGAGGACCTGGACGCCGAAACCGAAGAATAGTCCAAGGGTAAACCCCCCAGGCTAGCTAGACTACGGGCGCCGGAGAGCGATGGTTCTCCGGCGCCCGCTTGCATCTTGGACCATGGTGCATACAGTACAATGGCGTATGACGCAAGGTGGCACGGAGGCACAATCGATGGCTGGCATCTCTCGGGTATACGACCAGATAGCCAAGTTCGCAAAGAAGCACGATGTGCAAAGAGTCGTGCTGTTCGGGTCGCGGGCAAGGGGAGATGCAGAAGAGAAGAGCGATATAGACATTGCCATTAGCGGATGCTCTGATTTCCCTGCGTTTGAAGACGATGTTCAGGAAAAGCTCTGGTCTCTTCTTGAAGTGGATATTGTCAACTTGGATGGGAATGTATCTCCCGAACTGCTTGCCAACATAAAACGCGATGGGAAGGTTATCTATGAGGCGCTTTAACCAATACGAGCAAGCCATGCAGGACTTGCTGGACAAGATGCTGCATGACTACATCCCCGAGTTCGAACGCATCGCCGATGAAGTTGTTGCGCGATACGGGGATGTGCTGGATGCAATTGACTAGCTCTGCGAACAGGTGGAATAGGGGTAGGTCCAGCTCTGCTGCCTTCTCTTGGTCATAGTAGTCAATAGCGATTATTTCTAATATTTAACAAGAAAGGTCATGGTATTATTTCCACAACTCTGCATAGAGTAGCTGTACCGTAATGGGCGCGAGAAGGAGAAGGCCATGAGAAAGCTGTTGAAATCGGCGGCTTGCCTGGTGCTGGCGGCGATGACGTCGCTGTGCCTGGGAGCAGCGGCATTCGCCGCAGACCCGCACGATGGCGACCTGGCAGCAGGTTCAATCGAAACGCAGGATGCATCCCTGGAGGTGGGGCAGACTGTCGAAGTGGATTACAAGGGCGAGCCCGTGGTCTACACCTTCACCGCCCCGGAGTCGGGCATGTACCGCTTCTACAGCACGGGAAACTATGATACTTATCTGAGCGTGTATGCCGATGCCGATGGGCAAGAGAACCTTGGTGGCAACGACGATGGAGGAGAAAGCACCAACTTCTCGCTAGAGCTCTATATCGGCAAAGGCAAGACGGTCTATCTCTACCCTCGTCTTCTCGAGGAAAGCGACTGGGGAACCTTTAAGTTCAAGGTTGTGGAAGGCCAAGACCTGGAAGTCACGAGCATAGAGGATTGGGTATCGCAGCTCGATTCCAATGCCTATTTGGAACGAGATGGATATCATTCACCCGTGTTCTCGCTGTACTACTCCTTAGGTGATACGAATATAACCCTGCAACAGGACGACGCGTTCACCGTTAGCGGGCTCATGCAATACGATAGCGAATCGCAAGAATACGTGCCGATAGAAGGCGACCCCTCCGGCAACGAGTACTACTACGTTACTTTGCAAGCCAAGGAGGGGGCACCGATAACCGGAGAACGTATCGAAGAGGTGTATGTAAGAGACTATCGAGATCTTTCTGAATGGTACGTATCTATAGACGAAGATGCCTACATCGACAACGGCATTTATCATGCACCTGTCGTAAGCGTCTATCGAGGAGGGGACAGTAACACCGTATCCCTGACCGCAGGCGAGGACTATATCGTGGGGGATTGCGAGCAGTGGGATGATGACGCGGATGACTATGTACCGGTCGTCGGTGGTCCCACGGAACCAGGTGGATACTCTATTCAGATAACCGCGAAGGAGGGAAGCGGCTATACCGGAACCTTGAGAGAATGGATAACCGTCAAAGATTACTCAGACCTGCAATACTGGCAATATGAAATCAGCGAAAGCGGCTACATCGATGTCGATGGCTTCCATGCTCCCCAGTTGTATCTGTACAAGACCTCGGCAGGCGAGAAAACGATACTAAACCAAGAGGGCAATTTCGTTCTAAAAGACTACGCCTATTGGGATGAAGGTGCCGAAACGTACAGGCCGGTAGAAGGAGTTCCCCAAGAAGCTGGGGATTACGAGGTAACGTTAAAACCCGCGCAAGGGTCCTCTTACACCGGAACGAAGACAATCTCGCTATGGGTGAGCGATAGGCTCGACATCTCCAATTGGGGCACTGGGCGTATTGGGAATGCCTATATCAAGAAAGGGCAGTATATTGCGCCCACGTTCTATTTAGACAACTATGCAGGCGATCCGACCTATGAAGGCGAAACCTTCGAAATTGCCGGCTACGAGAAGTACGACGAAAGCACCGATGAATACACAGCAGTAGAAGGCGATATCCAGCAAAGCGGAGATTACCGTGCTATCGCCACCGCTATCAACGGCTACAAGGGAGTTACTTACTTTAACTTCACCGTTGAAGATTACTCTGACATTGGCAATTGGAGCGGATGGGCTAGGGAAAACGCGTATCTAGAAGACGGAACCTACCACGAAGCGGTTTTTACGTTGTACCGCTATGATTCAGAAAGTGAAGAATCGGTATACCTCGAACAAAACACCGACTTCCGCATAGCGGGCTACCGCTATTGGGATGAAGAAGAGCAATCGTATTTAGCTGTGGAAGGCGTGCCAGCGACGGCGGGGAATTACGAAGCCATCCTCGAAGCGATAGAGGGTAGCGGCTATTCTGGCACGTATGAGGCTAGCTTCACCGTAGAAGACTACGCTTACCTCCAATATTGGACTCCCTCTTACGACGGGTCCTACATCGATTTCGATGGATTCCACGATTTGGAAATCAGCCTCTACCGCTACAAGGGAGACGATAGGGTGAACCTGGTTCAGGACGTGGATTTCTTCGTAGACGGTTATCAGGTCTGGGACTACGATACGGAAGCGTACGTCGCCCTTACAGGAAATCCCACGCAAGCGGGCGAATACCTGGTAACGCTGAAAGCTGCAGACGGGGCTTCGGTTACCGGCGTGAAAACGCTGGAAGTCGAAGTTGCCGATTATCGCGAATTGCAGTACTGGGATAGGAATTGGCAGGTTGCCTACATAGATTCCGATGGCTATCACGAACCGGATTTCTACCTGTACCGCGACAAAGATGACAATCGCATATACCTAAGGCTCGGCGAGGATTTCGAGGTCGAGGGATACGAGCGCTACGATCTGGACGAAGAAAGGTACGTGGCGATAGATGGCAAGCCGACAACGTCGGGCAATTACCGGGCGACTCTGCGCGCGCTCGACACGGCAAGCGTTTCGGGTACGAATCAGATCTCGGTGGAAGTCTATGATTACAGCAAGCTGAACAATCTGGGTGGCCGCGTATCGCAGGACAGCTATATGGAAAACGGCGTTTTCCATGCCCCAACGTTCGTTCTAAGCTACTGCACGGACAACGTCAACGACGAGTATGTATACCTGACACAGGGAGTGGACTTCGAGATTGCAGGATATGCCCAATACGATTACGAACAGGACGAATACATCGACCTTCAAGGCAATCCGGCAACCGATGGCGATTACTACGCCAAGCTCGTACCGGTGGAAGGAAGCAAGTGGACGGGTGTGAAGTACTTCTCCTTCGTGGTGAACGATTACAGCAACTTGAAGTACTGGGATTACGACTATTCGGGTGGCGGCATTGATATTGATGGTTTCTACGAACCTATATTCGAATTGTATCGCCGCGGTTCGAATTATGAGACTTTCTGGCTCGAGCAGGGCAAAGATTTCGAAATAAGCGCTTATGAGAAAATTACCTATGACTATGACGACAACGAGCAGTACCTGCCAATCGAAGGCGCGCCGGAAGAGCCGGGTGAATATAGGGTAACCCTGTCAGCAACTGCTGGAGCTTCCGTAACAGGAACATTGAAGGTCAGCGTTTACATTTGTGATTACCATACGCTTAACAATTGGTACGCTAGCAGAAGCGGTGATGGTTACATAGAAGCGGGGGTGCTTCATGCCCCTACGTTCCACCTGTATCATCCTGGCAAAAACGGAGACGTTCGCCTTGAAGAGGGGACTGATTTCGTAGTTGCTGCCTATGAACAAGAGGCTTGGGACAGTCAACGGGGCGATTATTATTATATTGAATGCACTCCCGACAAAGCAGGTGAATACTATGCCCGCCTGGAACCGGCAAGCGGAAGCGCCTATACTGGAAGCAGGCACGTTTGGTTTAAAGTAAACGATTACTCGGATCTCGCATGCTGGGACTTTACCCATAGCAGCCAGGCGTACATTGCCAATGGCGAATTCCATGCTCCTACACTCTACGCCTACCGTTACAACGGCGAAGACGACGAGGTGTATCTGAACCAAGGCGAAGATTTCACCATCGTTGGCTATAGGTCCTACGACGAGGATTTGGACGAATACGTGGATATGGAAGGCGTACCCAGCCAACCCGGCGCGTACATTGTCGTTTTGGAGGCAACTGATTCCGCGAAGGTGAAGGGCACGAAAGAATACCGAATTTACGTGCGTAACCGCGTGTCGAGCGATGCGACCTTGGCGGTCGGGTCGCCTGCAACGATTAGCATCGCGCAACGCGGCGACGAACATGTTCTTCCCTTCACGGCGGCTAAGGCGGGCGATTACACCTTCACGGTAGGAACCGAGGGCAACCTTTATAGAACAGTCTCTATCTACGACCACGCCGACAAGACTGGCTACATCGACGAAGCGTATTACGACGACGAGGATAGAGAAGCCTACGACTGCACGGTCTATCTGGAAAAGGACCAGACGGTATATCTGTTCTGTTCGCTTTCGATGTATTCCACCGGCAACATGACGGTAAGCGTCAGCTTCGCGGACACCACCGAGGTCACGGCCGAAGACAGGGCCGCCGCGCAGCAGGCCGCCGCGCAAATCGATGCGCTTGGTGCGATAACGTCGCTCGACCAGAAGGCGGCCGTCGTTGCTGCGCGCAACGCTTATGAAGCGCTCACCGACGTGCAGAAGGACCTCGTTTCCAGCGATCAGCTGGACAAGCTGGAAGCAGCCGAGGCCGCGATAGCGCAGCTGCAAACAGCCGCCGACGGAGAGGCGGCAGACAAGAACACCGCAGCAGTCGTATCTGGGCAGATAGAGGCACTGGGCGCCATAACGTCGCTCGACCAGAAGGCAAGCGTCGTTGCCGCGCGCGCGGCATATACCGCCCTGTCCGACGCCCAGAAGGCATACGTTACCGCCGAGCAGCTGAAGGCACTCGAAGACGCCGAAGCGGCGATTGCCGAATTGCAGAAGCAGGAAGACACGCGCCTTGCAAACGGAGTGGCGGCGATCATCGCCGAACTGCCTGCAGCCGCCGACGTTAAGGCGTCGGATGCCGAGGCAATAACCAACGCCCTTACCGCGTATAACGCCCTGACCGACGCTCAGAAGGCTCTGCTGAACCCCGACGACGTTACCAAGTTGAACGCTGCAAGCGAAGCGTTGGCCGCTGTGACGAGCCCGGATGCCATCGACAACGCGCAGGCAGCAAGCGTGTCCGAGGGAATAGCCAACCTTCCCGAAACCGTCGACCTTTCCCATGCCGATGCAATCGTGGCCATGCGCAACGCCTACAACGCCCTGACCGACACGCAGAAGGCAAAGGTGACCAACCTCACCCGCCTCGAAGCGGCCGAGCAGAGGATAGCCCTCCTTTCCAGCACCTTCACCATCACGTTCAAGAACGACAACGGTGCCGTCCTTAGCACGGTCACTGCGGCCTACGGCACTATGCCGACGTACGCGGGTTCCACGCCGACCAAGGACGACGACGCGCAGTATGCCTACACGTTCGCTGGCTGGACACCCGAGCTGGCGGCGGCAACGGCTAATGCGGAATACACGGCAACGTATAGCGCAGTACCGCACACCTTCGCCATAACCTGGAAGGACGAGGACGGCACGGTGCTCGCCACGACGACTGCGGAATACGGCGCCGTTCCCGCATATGAAGGCCCTGCGCCTACGAAGGCAAGCGATGCGCGGTACTCCTACACGTTCGCCGGTTGGTCGCCCGAGCTGGCGGCGGCAACGGCTAATGCCGAATACACGGCCCAGTACACGAGCGCGACAAGGGCCTATGCCATCACATGGGCGAACGAGGACGGCACCGTGCTCGCCTCCGACAACGTGGAATACGGCGCTCTGCCTGCATACAAGGGCGCTACGCCCACGAAGGCGGCCGATGCCCAGTTCACCTACGAGTTCAGCGGTTGGTCGCCGAGCGTGGCAAAGGTAACGGGTGCTGCGACCTACATCGCCACCTTCAAGGCAACTTCGAAAGTGCTGCCGGTAGGGAAAACGGTTAAATCGGGAGCTGCAACCTACAAGGTTACCAAGAGCGGCGCGGCACCTGAAGTCGCTCTGAGCAGCGTGGCCGCTTCCGTCAAGTCCGGTATCCCTGCCAGCATCACAATCAACGGGGTGTCGTACAAGGTAACCTCCATTGCGAAGAACGCCTTCAAGGGCAACAAGAAGCTGACGAAGGCAGTCGTTAGCAAGAGCGTGAAGAGCATCGGCGCGGGCGCCTTCCAGAACTGCAAGAAACTGAAGAAGGCCACCATCGGCGCCTCGGTGAAGACCATCGGCAAGAACGCCTTCAAGGGCTGCGCCAAGCTGAAGACCATCACGGTGAAGAGCGGCAACCTGAACAAGGCAGCCATCAAGAACATGCTGAAGGGCTCGAAGATAACGACCATCAAGCTCAGCGGCAAGGCAGCCAAGGCCAAGAAGGCCCTGTACAAGAAGTACGCCGGCAAGAAGGTCGTCGTGAAGTAAGCCAAAGCTAGGCAATCGAGCAACAGGAACCTGGAGGACCCCGCATGCCGGGGTCCTCCCGCTATGAAGCGCTGCAGGTCCTCGGTTCGAATCCTTGCCTGTCTCACGGGATGGCTGCCTGCATGGCCTATCACGTGCAGCGTAATGTCAGCGCGGTTAACGACCTGCTCGCAGAACGGACCAACTGCTGGTAATCGCCCACGACGGCGTTTGCGCTTCCGGCTGCTACAATCAGCAGGAGGAGGTTTCGATATGGCGAAACATACCGAAGCGGATGCCGCCTATCGGCCGGCGCAGGCGGGAGAGCAACGCAAAGCTGGCGGGGGCGTCGTGGCAGCCGTCGTTGCCTTCGGCGTGCTCGCGTTGCTGGTCGGCGCATGCGCTGCCGTGGTGGTGCTGCAGCCGCCTTGGGCGCAGGGCGTGCTCGGCGCTCTTCACCTTTCGCAGGCAACGACGGCGCGCAGCTCGCATGCAGCTACGGGCGCGTCTGCGGGTTTCCAGAGCATGGGCGACCGCATGCCCGATGCTCAGGAGCTTACGGCAATTCAGGATAAGCGCGACCGCGACAAGCAGACGCCCCTCATCGCGCGCTGTGCTGGCGTGGACCTGCGCAGCGCCATAGCGCCTGCCGACATAACGGGCGTGCTTTTCCACCAGGCTTCGTACGAATACGCCCTGCCGCTGGAAACCGAGCTTCCCGACGCCGACTACGAAACCGTGGCTGCCGAGCGGCAGATCCGGGTGAATCGCGAACAACAGGGCGGAGAATGGCTGGATGCCGATGCCCTGCACCTGTGGCGCACGACCGACAACACCACCATGGACACGTCCATCGACCTCGGTGCCCTGCCGGGTGCGACCGTGTTCTCGCCCGTCGACGGAACGGTCGTGCTCGTGAAGGACTACCTGTTGTACGACGAGATGCCCGACATCGAAATCCACATCCAACCCGAGGGCCGGGCAGACCTGGATTGCGTGCTCATCCACACGACCGACCCCGTGGTGAAGGCGGGCGACCAGGTGCGCGCGGGTCTTACGCCGCTTTCGAAGGTGCGCGACATCGAAGCAGACCTGACCGACGTGCAGCTGGGCTTCTTCACGCCCGAAGGCGTCGGCGGCAACCATACGCACGTGCAGGTGAACGATGCCAACTTCCCCGACTACCGCGAAAAGAAGCTGGATGAGGGCGGACAGGACGAAACCGCGCCAACAGAACAAGAAGAGCCGCAGTGACCGGGCTACAATCCGCTGGCGAAGCCTCCGCTGCTATCGTAACAGCGATGCCGACAGAAAGTTTCTGACCGATAATCACTCCATCCCCCTCTTCAGTATCTCGATATAGTCGCGGTACGAGTACACGCGATTTCTGGATGCATCGGAGGTCTTTTCAAGGATACCAAAATCGACGAGTGCGTTCACCTGCTTGGAAACGGTGTTGTAGCTCAGGCCGAGCGATGTGCTTGCGTTGGCAATGGAGAGTATCGGGCGCTTTTCAGCGTAATCGAATACCATGCGAAGGGTGTCCTTCGACCTATTCGTACGGGGCAGCAATGATTCGTTCTTGCAGTGAAGCCGTCGAAGGCTCTCTATCGAGGACACGGCGTCGTCGGCCGCTTCATTCACGGCCTCGAGGAAGAACTTCACCCGTTGCTCGTAGTTGCCGCTTCGCCTTACCTCCGACATCCTGTCGTAGTATTCAACTCGGTTCTTTTTCAGGAAATAGGAGACGTAGGCAACCGGCTTGTCCAACAGGCTCTTTCCTGGCGAAAAGTTCCGTACATCCGCGATCCTTGGCGCCTTCGATACCGTACAAGGGCATTTCCTGCCCCGGTTCCCCGCTCTGTATCGTCCAGCCTCCGCGAAGGATCCGCTGGCGCGTGGTGTGGCGGTCCGGTAAGGAAAGGCCCCGTCCGTCCGGGTGTGCCGGTGGCGCGCATAGGGTTCGCCAGTCCTGCTGCGACTGTGGGCAGCATGGGCCAAGGGCGGATCGAGACGGAATCGAGACGGGCCCGTTATGGGCGAGAGGCGTTGGGAATATAGCATCCTACAAGCCAGAATTCCTGGGCTTGCGCTATCATTATCCGTGCGTATCCGCGCCGATAGGGGAGACAACATGGCCAAGAAGAACAAGTTCAACTATTTCGATGCGTTCGAGCAGCAGGTCGACATCGCTTCGGAGGAAGCCGATTTGCTCGTGGAGGCAATAGAGAATTTCAAGGACGCGGAAAGCTTGCGCGACGTCTTGGACCGGGCCCACGAAATAGAGCATCGCGGCGACATGGTGAACCACGAAATAAGGACGAGCGTCTCCATCGACTTCATCACGCCGTTCGACCGCGAGGACATCATCGAATTGGCAAACGACCTGGACGACGTCATCGACATGATAGAAGGCGTCATCCAGCGGTTCTACATGTTCGACGTGCATTTCATGCATCCGCGCGCCATGGAGTTCGCAAAGGTAATCCAGAAGAGCCTGAAGGCCCTGCGAAAATCCATGGGGTCGTTCCGCGAATTCAAGAAGGTGAAGAAGATCCGCGCCATGGTCGAGGACGTGAACAACCAGGAAGAGACGGCCGACGCCATGTACGTGGAGGCCATACGCGAGCTGTACACGACCGATGCGGAAAACGCCGTGCGCGTGGAGGTCTGGTCGCGCCTGTTCGATCGCTTGGAGGCCATCTGCGACGCCACCAAGACGGTTGCCGACACGATGTCGACCATCATGCTGAAGAACGTGTAGCCCACAGCGCCGCCGGTCGTGCGGCAATGCTCTGGCTACCTGCGTGCACGTTGAATGTTCAAAGGGAAACGAAGCCAATAGATATGGAATCCGACTATGTCTTTGATCGTCTGTAAATTCGGAGGAACGTCGGTCGCATCGCCCGAGCGCTTGCGAAATGTGGCGAAGCGCCTGGTGGCGCGCAAGCAGCAGGGACATCGCGTCGTGGCCGTCGTTTCGGCCATGGGCAAGACGACCGACGAGCTCGTGGGTCTTGCCGCAGCCGTGAACTCAAATCCGCCGACGCGCGAGCTGGACCGCCTGCTTTCGACTGGCGAGCAGGTGTCCATGGCGTTGCTGGCCATGGCAATCGAAGCCCGCGGGTATCAGGCCATGTCGTTTACGGGTCGTCAGGCGGGCATCGTCACCGACAACACGCACAACAAGGCCAAGATCGTCAGCGTGGACAGCAAGCGCATCTTGGAGGCGCTGGACGCCGGCTACATTCCGGTGGTGGCGGGATTCCAGGGCATCGACGCTAGCGGCGACATAACCACGCTCGGCCGTGGGGGTTCCGATACGACCGCCGTTGCCGTGGCATGGGGCATCGGCGCAGACGTCTGCGAAATCTACTCCGATGTGGACGGCGTGTATTCGGCGGACCCGCGCGTGTGCCCGCGCGCCCGCAAGCTGGACGAAATAAGCTACGACGACATGCTGGAAATGGCCGGTGCGGGTTCGGGCGTGCTGCAGATGCGCGCCGTGGAATTTGCGCGCAAGTACAACGTCGTCATCCATTCGCGCTCGGCGTTCTCGGATGCCGAGGGAACATACGTCAGGGAGGGTTGCGACATGATGGAGGAAGCCGTTATCACCGGCATCGCGCACGACACGTCCGAGGTGAAGGTAACGATACGCGGGGTGCCCGATGCGACGGGAGTGGCCGCCAAGGTGTTCAGCGCGCTTGCGGGCAATTCGGTGAACACCGACATGATCATCCAGAACATATCGGAAGACGGCATCACCGACATCTCGTTCACCTGCCCGGCGGCCGACTTGGCGCGCGCCCGCGAAACGCTCGACCGCGTCGTGCCGGAAATAGAAGCGCGCGAGGTGGACGTCGACGAGAACGTGGCGAAGGTAAGCCTGGTCGGCACGGGCATGAAATCCACGCCCGGCGTTGCGGCCAAGGCCTTTACCGTGCTCGGCGAGAACGACGTCAACATCCTGGCCATATCCACATCGCCCATCCGGCTGTCCGTGGTCGTGGACGCCGCGCAAGCCGCCCAGGCAGTGCGCATCCTGCACACCGCATTCGACCTGGACTCCGACGAGGTCTTCGAGGAAACGCAGCTGTCCGCCGAAGAGATAGCCGCCAAGATGAACAAGGGCCGATAAAACGGTTGCTCCATCGCGCTTCGCCCCCGCGCGCCCCTCGTGCATAAGCATCGCCATTTCACACTATGTCCCGATGAATGCACTATAATGGCCTAATTAGCCTGAAAGGCGACGAGGGAGAGTTTAGATGGCACAGAAACTGCTCGAGAGCAGTGCGCTAAGCACCTTTTGCGGCAGCATGGCAACGATGATATCGGCCGGTATCCAGATAGACGAAGCCACGCTCATGCTTGCCGAGAACCGCGAGCGCTCGCGGTTCCAGGATGTTTGCCATGGCTTGTACCAGAGCGTCGTGGGTGGCAGCAGCTTATCGCAGGCCATGATGTCCTCACAGGCGTTTCCGCAATACGCTTGCGATATGGTGGCGACCGGGGAGCGCTCGGGCCACATCGAACAGGTGCTGCGCAACCTAGAGGTGTACTACGACGAGGAAGACCGGCTCTTCGCCAAGCTGCGCAGCAGCGTGGGGTATCCGGCGGCCCTGCTGTGCATCATGAGCGTTATCCTGGCCTTCACCGACGTGGTCATCTTGCCCGTGTTCTCCGACGTGTACAGCAACATGGCGGGCTCCCTGGCAACGGGCTCGTTTTCCAGCGTAAGCCTCTCCATCATCATCGGCTGGGTCGCGCTTATCGTCATGGTCGTATGTGCCGTGGTGGCGCTGCTCTTCGTTGCCGAAACACGCACGCAAAAGGGCAGGGAGCGCCTGATGGTGCTGCTCGGGCGCATACCGCAGACGAAGCAGGCCATGTACCAGTTGGCCCTGTCCAAGTTCACGGTGGCGCTTGCCACGCTGGTTTCCTCGGGCATAACGGACGAGGAGGCCATGAACCGCGCCGTAGAAGCCGTCGACCACGACAAGCTGCGCGCCAAGACGAAGCGCGCCGCCGGCAGCATGTCCGACCTGGACAACCCTCGCAGCCTAACCCAGGCCATAAGCGAGTTCAACGTGTTCGAGCCGCTGTATGCCCGCATGCTGAACGTGGGCATGCGCTCGGGCAACACCGACGAAACCCTCTCGCGGCTCTCCCTCACCTTCTTCGAGGACGCTGTCGTCCAGATAGATCGCGCGCTCGACAGCATCGAGCCCATGCTGGCCGCGTTCCTGACCGTGGCCGTGGGGGCAACGCTCATAGCCGTGATGCTGCCCCTAATCGGCATCATGAGCTCTATCGGATAAGGCGGCGTCTGGCTTTTGTATCACGAGGTTACATACGACCAGGCCAGAAGGCGCACCATCAAGCGCATCGCCATTGCGGTTATCTTGGTCATGGCGCTTGCCCTGGCTGCTTTCGCCGCGATGGTGGCGCAGGCCCGCGCGCACGAGCAGGCGGCTGTGACGGTGCGCGAGTCCGTGCTGAACGCCGCCAAGCAGTGTTGCGCGGTGGAGGGGGCGTATCCGGCATCGTTGGAGCATCTCGAACGGGAATACGGGCTCGTCATAAATCATGAGGACTTCGTTGTAAGCTACGAGTGGTTTGCAGACAACGTGCTGCCTTCCGTGGTGGTGACTGCGCGATGACCGTATCCGATATCGATTACAACGCAGTAGCCTCGTTCGAGCGGTCGAAGAAGCCGGCGCGCGGCAAGTTGGGGTCGCAGGTGTTCACCGTGGCGCTGCTGGCCGTGTTCTTCATCGTGCTGATGACGGGCCTGGCTTCCGGCGTGTCCATGTACCAGGCGGTGGCGGCCAACCAGATGGACACGAACATGGCGCGCATGCAGGCGGGCCTGCTTGCCAGCAACGTGCATGCAAACGATGTTGCCAACTCCATCGGCACGGGCAATGGGCCCGAAGGCCGGGCGTTGGTGCTGACCGAGCACGCCACCGATGGCGGTGCCTACGAGATGCGCATCTACCTGTACGAAGGAAAGATCGTCCAAGAGTATTCGGTGGCGGGTTCCGCCTACACCCCCGAAAGAGCACAGGTGCTCATAAACTCGACGACCTTCGACTTCGAACTGCATGGCGACCTGCTCGTCATATTCACCGACCAGGGAGCGACCAACGTGGCGCTGCGAAGCGACCAGGGAGGTGGGCGATGACCGACACGTATTTGAAGCGGACGGGCAATCGCATGAAGAGCACCTGGTCATCAATTGCCTTCATCGTGGAATCCATATTGCTGCTCGTGTTCCTGGCGGGTTCGCTGGCAGTGTTGACACAGGTGTTCTCCGCAGCGCTGAACCATAGCGTGGAAAGCAGGACGCTCGATGCGGCGACCATTGCCGCAACCAGCATCGCAGAGCATTTCGCAGCCAACCCCGACGACGTTGCCGAGGAAACCGTCCTCGGCGACCTGCGCATAGTGTGCAAGGTCTCCGACGAGCCGCGTGCCGGCGGCGTCATGCGCTATGCCGACATAGCCGTATACGATATCGGCGGCAAGACCGGAGGGCCCATATACACGATTGCCACGTCCCGCTACGAGAGCGAGGATGCGCGATGAACGAAATGCCCACCGTGCACATCCAGACGAGCCGTGCGGACAAGGTGCGCATCGGGCCCGTGTCCATCATCACGCTCGTGGCGGTCATATGCCTGGCGGTCCTGGCCGTCCTGGCGGCTTCCACCGCGCATGCAACCCAGATTATCTCCGACCGCCAAGCGGCGGCTACCCAGCAGCTCTATTTGAACGAGCGCGCCGGGCAAGAGCTGGTCGCAGGCATCGATGGCGTCATCGCCAGCCTGGATGGGTCCTCCGCGCAGGCAATCGCGCGGTCGGTGGACGCCCAGCTGGATGGCATATGCCAGGCGGCCCGCGATGCGGGCAATGGCCGGGTAAGCTGCACGGCCGCGGTGGACGGCACGACCGTAACCGCCGAATTCGCCTGCGACGATGCGCGTTCGCTAAGCGTTGCCGTTACAATACTCGACGACGGCACGTATCGCATAGATCGTTGGAAGATGGCGTCCGTCCAGCAGGAAGCCCCGACGTCGGGCGGCCTGTGGCTTGGCGCATAGCCGATAGAAACGAGGAGAACGATGGAGCTTAAACCGCTGCTGAAGAGAATGATTGACGAGAGGGCTTCGGACATTTTCGTAATCGCGGGCCAGCCCCTTACCTATGCGGCCAATGGGCGCTTCATGCGCATGGGCGACCAGTCCCTCATGCCGGGCGACACCAAGGAAGTGGTGCGCAGCATATACCAGCTGGCCGATCGCGATTTCCGCATCATGGAAGAAAACGTGAACCACGACGAGGACTTCTCGTTTGCTATCGGCGGCATCGGGCGCTTCCGCGCCAACGTGTTCCGTCAGCGCGGCTCGATGTCTGCCATCATCCGCGTCATTCCGTTCGGATTGCCCGACCCCGTGGAATTCGAAATTCCCGAAGAGGTCTTGCGCCTGTCCGCGCTTACCAAGGGCCTCGTGCTGGTGACTGGCCCCGCAGGTTCGGGCAAGACCACGACGCTCACCTGCATCATCGACCGGTTGAACCACGAACGGAATGGCCACATCATCACGATGGAAGACCCGATCGCATACGGGCACCAGCATCGCAGCTGCATCGTCACCCAGCGCGAGATTCCCACCGATGTTGCCACGTACGCCGAGGCCCTGCGCTCGGCCCTGCGCCAATCGCCCGACGTCATACTGCTCGGCGAGATGCGCGACCCCGAAACGGTGTCCACGGCCATGACCGCCGCGGAAATGGCGCAGCTTCTGTTCTCGACGCTGCACACCACGAGCGCCGCCGGCACGGTAGACCGCATCGTCGACACCTTCCCGGCGGTCCAGCAGCACCAGATTCGCATCCAGCTTTCGCTCGTGCTGCAGGCAATCGTGTGCCAGCAACTCGTTCCCACGGTCGACGGCAAGGTAACGCCGGTCTTCGAGATAATGAAGAGCAATCCCGCCATCCGCAACCTCATCCGCGAGCGCAAGACGCACCAGATAGACTCCGTCATCGCTGCAGGTGGCAAGGACGGCATGCGCACCATGGACCAGAGCCTGTTCGCGCTGGCAAAGCAGGGCCGCATCACGCCCGAGACAGCCCTGCGCTTCAGCATCCACGAGGAAGCGCTGCAGCGCCGAATAGAAATCGAGGGCCTGTAGCGCCCGAACAGGGCCCGGGTTTGCGGCAGGGCGACACACCGCTTCCAAGGCGGCGTATCGCCAGAGCATGGCCTGCAACGAGTCGGGATAACCGTTCTTCCGAATCGCTTCCCGACGGGTAGAGAAACGTCTAGTACACGTAGCGCTCGGTGTAACTCGTGCCGTCGCCGGTGAATTCGGTGCTGCCCGAAGCGGCGAAGGTCAGGTCGACCCGCGACCACGAATCCGGGTTCACGGAGAACTCGCCCGTCTGCCACGAGCCATCCACATACACCATGATCCATGCATGGTACAGGTCGCCCGGCGCCACGTAGCCGGTGATGATTTTCGTGGGCAGCCCGAGGCTGCGCAGCATGGCCGCGCCGAGCGATGCATAGTCGAAGCACACGCCCGTCTGACTGGCCAGCGTCTCGTCCGGATTGGGGATATAGCCCGTAAGCGTCTTCAGCTGCTGGGCCTTGCCGGTATCGTAGCTTATGTTGTCCATTATGTACTTGCAGATGCTGCGCACGGCTTCGCCCTGGTTTTCGGCATTTGCCGTCAGCTCGCGCGCCTTCGCCACGCAGGCGCTTTCCTGGTTATAGCTGCAAAACTGGTTGGGTATCACGAAGGGCGCGAATTCGCTGGACAGCGCCACGTCCTGCTCGAGGCGTTCGATTTCGACGTAGTTGTTGCCCTCGGTGTTCTTCATAATGCGAAACACATAGGCGCCGTTTTCCATGTTCAACGGAAACACCGTGGGCGTGCCGTCGTTGGGCAGGTCGTAGTTGTACTCCATTTCGCCCTTCGAAACTTGGAATTTCAGGCGGCTTGCGCTGGACGACCGCGCGACGACGTAGCCGTCCGCCGCGCGGCTGGCATCGATAGCGGGGCCTTCCGCGGGCACTTCGGGCATTGCCACCCCTGCGGGTTGCGTGAAGGCGGCGCCCGTCGCAGAGTCCTGTCCCCCGCCCGCGCCCGATCCGCCCGATCCGCCGCACGACGCAAGAAGCGCCACGGCGCACAAGGCCATGATTGCCAAAGCAATCGCCCCAACCCTGTTTGCTTCGTTTCTCCGGCGCATCATAACGGTTTCATGATACACCAGCGCCGCACACGCCGAGCCTATCTCTGTGAGACGCGTGTAACGCAGCGCCCGAGGGTAAAAAACGCCCATTCTCGCGCCTGAACCTGATTTTGGGACATTTGGCCCAAAATATTGCACTGAGCTGCACTTATGCCTTTCAAATGAAGAAAAACACAAGATATGGTATGTATCAAACCTAGAATAACCAGGGTTAAACGCGTTTGTTTCGTCGAAAGCGACAAGGCATGCGAAAAAAGGCCGAAATTCGGCCATAAACATTGACTAAAAACCGCACTGATATGGGTCGACACTTGCGGGGCGGCCTGCGGAAACATTTTGAAAGTACTATACTTGCACCGTGAACGTAAACTATACGCTGGGTCGACTATGCGCAAAGCGAGAAGACGATGAGGACGCGGGAAAAGAAGAGGGCGATTAGCATCGTTCAGGCTGTGTTGGTAGCCCTGGTCGTGCTGGGCGCCGCGTGGCTCGTTTTCAAGCTCGTGGGATACAACCAGGCCCAGCAGATCTACCGCGATGCCGACGTGGCCTATGCCGCAGACGTTAACGGCGATTACGCGGGGGAGCCTTGCCCCATCGATTTCGAAAGCCTGCGCGCAACGTACCCCGATGCCGTGGCGTGGTTGAAGATGGACGACGTGGACATCAGCTATCTCGTCGTGCAGGGCCAGGACAATGACCATTACCTGCACTACGATCCCAGCGGCGCGGCAAACATCGATGGCAGCATTTTCCTGGATGCGCGCACGAAATCGCTCGACAACGACCTGTACGCCATCGTGTATGGGCACAACATGCTGGATGAAAGCATGTTCGGCCAGCTGGACAACTACACGAGCGCGGACTTCTACAACCACGGGTCGGGCTCGTTTTACCTGTACACGCCCAAGGCTTCTTATCGCTACAAGATCTTTGCCGTGAACATCGTGGACCAAGAAGACGATATCTACCAGATGGGATTCGTGAACACCCAGGTGTTCAGCGGGTTCGTATCGCAGTTGAAGCAGAACTCGATGTACGACACGGGCGTGTCGGCGTCCGGATCGGACCATATCGTAACGCTCAGCACGTGCTCGAGCACCGACCGTTTGGTCATAAGCGCGAAGAGGATGTAGGACACGGGCAGCTGAGAGGGCAACCCGAGGGAGATGGTGGACATGAATACAGGCAATGTCGTGAAACGCGCCTTTGCGATGGCGTGCGCGACGGCGCTGTGCTCGTTCGCGTTGGCGGGAACCGCCTTCGCAGCCACAGTGCACGGAGCGGATTTCCACGGGGGAGGAACCAGTCTGGAGTCGGGCCAAATAGACGTGCTCGACGTGGACGGCGCCGCCGGGGAAACGGTTTTCCTTTCCGTGAGCAGCGGCCGCGCCACGCTTGCCAAGAACCTTCCCTACACCGTGGGCAAAGATGCCGAAGCCGGTGATGCGTCCGAGTGGGCCGGCGTTGCCACCTTGGACATCGCCGACCTGAACCTGGATGCGCTCGATGGCAGCTACGTCGTGGAAGCATATGCCGACCGTGCGGGTTCGAGCCTGCTCTACACCGGCGCCATCTACGGCGTGTATGCAGACCTGCCCGGCGGAGCATCGAAGCTTATCGGCACGCGCACGGTTAATGCCGACGAAGCGCAGGCGCGCGAGTTCGACCCGCCCGAGACCGTGTACGACCAAGGGCGCACCTACCGGTTGGTCAACCGTGTAGAGGGCTCCAGCCCCGCCCTTCACTTCGCCTACGATGAATACGACGAGGCTACCACCGTCGACGGCGTTTTGAAGTACTACGACGCGACGGGCGCAACCGTGGCCACGACCACGATTCCCGGCTTGGCCTACGGGGAGCAGCGCACGGTGAACGTGCCATCGGTCGTCGTGGCGGACAACGGCGATGTGTACCGCACGGTGTTCTTCAAGAATTCCGTCGTCGCGGAAAACCCCGGACGCACTTCGTTCAGCATCTACTGCTCGCAGATGTCCGCGGCAACCCAGGCGCTTGCCGGCTACTACGTGGCCACCATCCAGATGGTGGATGCGCAGGGCAAGGTAATCGCAACCGATTCGGTGGACGTGACCGGCGAGTTCCTGTACACCGCTCCCGCTACTATATATAAGACGGAGACGGTGAACGGCCAAAGCGCGGTCGTCACCTACAAGATAGACGGCTCGCAGACCATTCGCCTGAGCGCGGCCAACGACGGCGTGCACAACCGCGCCCGCACCGTGCAGGTGGGATACACGGCCCAGCCGCTCGATGCGAACGAGGTGTCGGTGGCCTTCAACATGGTGGACGGCAGCAAGTCCATCGGAGATAAGGACCGCAAGCTGGGCACCGCCTACGGCACGGCCAGCGAGCAGAATCCCACCGTGGTCCCGCCCGAGCAGTACGAGGCCAACGGCACTACCTACTACCTGGTGGGCGATCCGCAAGATTACGCCTATACGCATCGCAGCGGCGAAGTGCCAATCGTCGATGTGTACTACACGCCCGAGGGCTATACCGCCCCGGGCGCGCGCGACGTCACCGTTAACTACGTGAACTTCATCACCGGTGCGACTGTGGAATCGCACGCCTATACCACCGACCCCGACTCGAATGCACGCGTCGTCATAGACACGCCCGAAACCTTCAGCGCCGAAGGCGTGAACTACGTGCGCTTGGCGGGACAGGAAGCTTCCATCCGCCATAGCTACTACTCGGGCATCGAATCGTACACGGTGTACTACCGCGACGAAAACGACACCCTGTCGAACGAAAACGTAATCAGCAAGATTCGCGTCGTCATGGTCGATGGCGAGCCGGCACCCGCCGGCGAGCCGGGAACCACTACCACCACGACGACGAACGAAGTCGTGGTTATTCCCGCCGAGGCAACGGCTGCGGCGGGCGATGCTGCTGCGGCGGGTGCGGAAGGCGCCCAGGCGCTGCAGCTGAACGACGGGCGCACCTACAACGCGCTCGAAGGTGAAGGCGGCAATGCCACGCTGACCAACGAAAGCGGCGTGGATTCGAATACCGAGCGAATCGAGGATAGCGAGACGCCGTTGGCCTCTGGCTTCGACCGGGGCGGCACGAGCTCGGCCGCTTCCTCGTTCATGCAGATGTCCGGGTGGATGATTCCCGCGGCCATCGCAGTGGTGGTCATCATCGCCGCCGTGGCGGTGCTGATGGCAATTCGCCGTCGCAAGAACAACGATACGTACGAAGCATAGGAAGGGGGAACGGCGATGAACAAGACGAAGTACAAACCGATGAACGCGACCCTTCGTAACATCGTGGCGGTGATTACGGCGCTATCGCTCGTTTTCCTGCAGGTGCCCATCACCGGTTTGTCGGCGCGGGCAATAGCCGACAACGTGAAGAACGTGGAGCAAAAGGTGGTCGCACAGGCCTCCGTGGACGTGCCCCTCACGTTCGAGCACGCCTATATAACGTATGCGGGGCAGGTCATAGCCAGTCCGGCGACCAAGGTGACGCTGCCCAACGAATCGGCACTCGAATTCACGGCCGCAGCCGATAGCGGATACCAGCTTGAATCCGTGACGGCCGTGGTGAACGGTTCCGAGGTGGAGCTGTCCCCCAAGGGCGGCGTGTACAAGCTGACCGCTTCGGAGGTTGCCGGCACGACCGGCATAGCCGTGCGCGCCATAACCGCCCCGACTGTCGAAGAGGTCGTGGTGGAAGAAGAGCCCGCGGCCGAAGATGCCGCGACTGCCGAACCGGCGGCGCAGGCCGAAACCGACGCTGCTTCGGCGGAGGCGAACAGCCGCGAAGCTGCGCCGAGCGCTTCCGCAGCGGCCGCCGCCGAATCTGGCGCAAGCGCCGCAAGTGCGAGCGCCGCAAACCCGGCCGAAGAAGCTACGCCGAGCGCGCCTTCGGCATCGCGGGAGGCAGCGGAACCGAGCCAGCCCGAAGCAGGCGCCGCGGAAGCTCCCGCGGTGAAAACCGAATACCTATATGAAGATGCGGATGTAAGGGTAATCGCCACGGTGGCGAAGGCCGACGCCATTCCCGACAACGCCACGTTGCGCGTTACGCGCGTTACGCCGACTACCGGCGGATACAACTACGATGCCTATATGGATGCCCTGAACAAGGATGCGGCAAACGACGAAACTGCGCATACCGCAGACAACACGCTTCTCTACGACGTGGCGTTCATCGTCGTGGACGACCAGGGCAAGGAAATCGAGATTCAGCCCGAAGAGGGGGCTGTGAAGGTAGAGTTCCAGTTCAAGCAGCAGCAGATAAGCCAGGAGCTTGCGGCCGACGATGCGGCTGCAGTCGAAGTGACGCCCCTTCCGCTTACCGATGCCGCCAAGGACGCTGCCGACACGACGGCCGAAGCCACGAACATATCGGCAAACGACATCGTCGTGGAAACGCTGGGAACGTCGGATGTCGCAGCCAAGGGAGACAACGCCATCGAGGTTACCACCGACACGTTCTCGCTGTTCGCCATTAGCTACAAGCTTTCGGTCGGCCAGAGCTGGGGCGGGCGATTCAGCCTTTCCGAGGGCCAAAGCGTGCTCCTGAGCGAAGCTCTTGCAAGCATCGATCAGAGCTGGGCCCTGAGCGGGGTGAACGAAGTTACCTTCTCCGATCCGGATGCGGTTACGGTGGAAAACCTGAACAACGGCGATTGGCGCCTTACCTGCAACGGGAAGCTGTCTTCGCCCGGAACGCTTACCTTGTCGAAGAATCAGTGGGAAAAGACCGTCTACAGCGTGGTTCCAAGCTACGGGTTCGATGCCGTAGTCGATTTCTACGACTACGATGGCGCAACGCCTTACGGCTACGACGGTTCGGACAGCCTTTACGTATATGCCGAAGTAGTGAACAAGGCAACGAAGGAACCGCTCGGTTGGAACAGGAAGCAGCTGGAAAACCTTTCGGGTAAGACCAGCGCAACGGTGTCGTTCGAGCAGTTCCTCAGGACTTCCGACGAAGCGTGGGCGAGTCCATCGGTTGCAATCGACCCCGAAACGCAGGAAATAGGAAACGTGCGCGTATATTCCGAAGATCCCAGCTACAAGAAGGTGCACGAGCTGGACAACAACGCGAAGCCCAACGATACCGTAAGCGGCTTCACGTTCATGCACAACGACGACGATTCCAACGTTATCAAGCTGAAGCGCTGGAACGGCACGCACCTGTACGTCGACATCGCATTCGACCCCGATGCGAGCACTGCCATATCCGCAGACGACAACTACTGGCTGCGGGTGGAACTGCAGCACAAGACCACGGGAACGACGTACTTCATCAAGCAGCTGACCACAGCGGACGTGCGTGATGGAAAGATTCGCTTCGATGCTACCGAGTGGCGCGACGGCAATGGAGACATCAAGCAAAACGAGAAGTTCACCGGCAACGAGGTTTCGCTTACCGCGAAGATTGTGAACACGAAGACATCGGCCAACGCGGGCAATATCGCCAAAAATGAAAGCATGTGTGGCACGGTTGCAGAGGGAGGCACGGTAAAAGGCTATGCCGTAACGTACAACACCGGAACGGTGACGCCCAAGGACATCCTCGTTGACGATGAGGCCTTGCACGAATCGGATGCCGTGTACACCATCACGTTTTCCAGGCAAGAGCCCGGCGCTGCGCTTTCCCTGTACGATATTCTGGGCGATGCGATTAATTTCGGCATCGTCACCGAAAACTTCGATCTTCCCAGCGGCGATGCGGAGACGAACGTGGCGGCGCTGAGGGGCCATTCTGCCACGCAGACGGGCAACGACCTGACCAACCATGCGGAACAGACGTTCATCCTCGCCGAAATCGACACCGAGTTCAAGATTAAGGGCGAAAACGCCTATGTTCGCACCAATGCGCAAGATGCAGACAAGGTAAAGGCGCTCGACAGCGTCGTAGCCTCGATAGACACGAGCCAGACCAAGGAAGAGCTGCAGGGCGTGGTGAACGGCATGTTGCAGCACGCTTGGAACATGTCAGCCGCATTTACCGCGCAGGAAGACAACGCGGCCGTCCTGTACTACAACGCGAGCGGCGAGGGCAGCTGCGTGCTCGACCTGCAAGGACGCGGGGAAGGCACGTTCTATGTAACCGTGAACAACGAGGACTATGCCCGGATTCTGGGTTCGAGCCATCTGCAGATCAAGCGCGACGAGGGCCAGAGGGTCGTCTTCAACGTAACAGCCGACGCCAGCGTCATCCAGAAATACGGCATCAACGGCCAAGGCGCCGACTCGTTCCTGGGCCGGGTGAACCCCGAAGACGATTTCATGGATGCGGGCGAAGTCCCCGAGAGTATCGTCTGGAACTTCATCAACGCCACGGATTTGGAAATCGCCGGTTCTATTACAGGTATCGTGCTCGCGCCGCAGGCGACCGTGAAGGTTAACGGCACGTCTTCCGGTTGGCTTGTCGCCAAGAACGTAACCATCGGTTCGGGCGAATGGCACAGCGTGTACCAAAAGGTGGAAGAGCTGCGCAAGGGAACCGAGGTCACCTTCGAGGCCAAGAAGACCGTCGGCAACAAGAA
>ODAI011156463.1_pt1 | contig 24559 bp, 24 predicted proteins | sample 1539321 | NCBI WGS metagenome assembly ODAI01 (sample SAMN02144231, study PRJEB22623) | gut metagenome | biome: sheep rumen | host: Ovis aries | place: New Zealand
ATACAAAATTATAATATAAATAATTTTATACTATACATTGTTTTATGTATAATTTATTATATAAACATTTTGTAATAGTATTACTTTTTATGGATTATACAAAGGATTTCTACAGAGCCAAAAATAAAATAAAATCTGTGACAAGTGAATACGAACATTCACTTCACAATAAAAAATAATTATATGTTTCTGTGGGTACAATTAGTTCTTTGTATAATGGGTCTTATATATACTTAGTTTCATTTGATTAAACTTTGGTTAAAAATGATAAAGTTATTTTAAAAGTTAGGTAGGATACGAATATTATTACATCTTCAATGTTTTTATATTAAAAATTATTTTTGAAAAGATAATGTCTGTAAAAATTAATTGATAATATTGAAATAAATTATTTAAAAAAAGTAACTGTGACCTATATAATTTATCATTATATAGAAACTATATGTTCAATCACAATTTAAAAAATATTTTGTTCTGTGGGTACAATTAATACTTGTGTTAAAGTTTAATATATATTGTGGTAACAATTTATTAAAATTTGCATTATTATTGTTAAATTTTAATTGTATTTGTATTCTTCACTATTTTTTGATAATTATTCTGACAATGTCATGATCCTCTAACACGTGTTCCAAACCCACTTTTTGACCAGGGAATTTAACTGATTTACCCCATACCTTGGCATATTTGAAATTCTTGACAAAATCCCTGTGTAATTTTCGGGCAACATCCTCAATGGTGGAACCCTTTCTAATAATCAGAGGTTCTTCCATGTCGGCTTTTTTACCTTGTGGCTTTAAATATAATCTTATCAAATCAAGATCAACAAAGATTCTTTCCTTAAGTTCTTCCATCATTATTCCATCATCAGCCGATACAAATAATGCATTTGGAAGTTTTTTTCTTAGCTGTGCCAATTGTTCTTCACTAGCTAAATCTATTTTATTTACTACAATTGTCATTGGAATGTATGCACGGTTTGGTTCCATGGCATCAATGAATCTGTCGATTGTCACGTCTTCCCTTAAAACAACATCTGCACTGTGAATTCCGTATTCGCTTAGAATGGAATGAATGGTTTTGTCATCAAGGTGGGTTAATTCAACGGTAGATATGATGTTTAATCCACCCATTTTTTTCCTGGAAACCTTTACTTCCGGTTTTTTCTCGTTAGGTCTGACTCCAATGTTTCTTACTTCCTCCAGGATAACATCCATATGTTCTGGTTGAAATACGTCTAAAACCATTATAATCAAATCAGCATTTCTTGTTGCGGATAAAATTTCACGACCTTTTCCTTTTCCTTTACTTGCACCTTTGATAATTCCTGGAATATCCAATATTTGTATTTTGGCATCTTCATACTCCATGATTCCCGGAACGATGTCTAATGTTGTAAACTCATATGCTCCAACTTTTGAATTTGCATTGGTCAAATAGTTTAAAATGGTGGATTTACCCACGGAAGGAAAACCAAGCAGTACTGCTGTGGAGTCTCCACTTTTTCTTACAAGGAATCCTTCTCCCTTTGTTGATGAACTGTTACGTTTTTCTATTTTTTCCTTAAGCTGTGCAATTTGTGCTTTTAATTTACCGATGTGGTGTGATGTTGCCTTATTTTTTTGAGTCTTTTTAATTTCCTCTTCAATCTGTTTTATTCTATCTTCAGCTGCTGACATATTTTTCACACCATTTTTCTTTGATTAAATAATTTTTGTATAATACTAATAATATGTTTTTAATACCTTTTATTTTTATTTATTTTATGGGGGATTATTTCCCGAATAATGCTGTACGCATAAATATTTATAGTGTTTTAAATAGACTATTTATATAAAAAAGTTATATTTTAAGGATAATTTATAATTATATTTTTTATTTTTATAATTATTTTCAGAATTTCAAATTTTTATTAAACATTTATTAAACTATATGTGTTTTATGTTTCTTTTATTGAACAAACACACAATAAGAAATGGCTTGAGTGAATTAATATGGTTTATGAAGTAACTATGGAAAAGGATTTAGAGAAAAAAATGGATATGATAAGAAATGTTAACTTTAAGGAATACAATCTGTTAATTAAGAAGGTTGATGAAATACAAAATCATGCACTGATTTTTCGAAATCACAGGAGCAAATTCAACACCTTTGACAAGCCTTTACAGGATTTTAAATGGGTTGAAATAAATAATAAGATATTAGTATTCACTATTGATGCTCTAAAGGAAAAACTGCATTTATGTGATTACCTGCCAAAAGAAGAAGTTTTCGAATGATTCTATTTTTTTTCAAAATTTTTTATAAAAAAAGGGAATACATAGTTAAAAAAACTATGCGATTATTTCTTTCCAAGGTTTAATGTAAATGCCTGAGAGTAAACCATTTTCGGTTGAACTGTTGGTTATTAATGTTGAAAATGTATATACAAGATTCATGAAACCAATTTTTCCACCTTCTATCTCTACACAACTTGGACATTTTTTTGTTTCTTCCAATTGTGAAAGAATATCATCTGTAATTTTGATATACTCTTCGTTGCTAAGTAATGTGGATTCGGTAATTGTTTCACTGGATACTGAAGGTGAATCAACCCATGTGAGTTCAACATCACTGTTGTCATTTTTGTTTAATTTGTTTACTGCAGTTACCAGTAACTTGAATAAGTTTCCAATGGTTACTTCATGTTTGTTAATTAATATTTTACCCGGAACTCTTTTGTTTGTTTCAATCCATTTGTTTAATCTGTAACAAGCATTCTGTAAGTCAAAAAGTGGTATCATGATTGGTTCTGCTTTTTCAATGATAATTTTTGATCTTTTCATAGCAGGTGCAAATTGATCATTTCCCCCGTAAATCACGTCTAATGTGTATTCAGGTTCATGGAAACTACTGAAATCAACTAATTTGGAGAATTTTCCATCTTCAATAGTGGTGTCAAATTTTGTTTCTTGATTAATTTTTACAGCTACTCTTCCGTTTAATGGGTTGTCTTCTTCATCAACAACGTCAAATTCAATTTTAGCTTTTTCCCATTCTTTAACTTTAATATCATCTAATTTTATTATGGCATCCATTTAATTCACCGTGAGTACATTGTTAATTCATATGATAGTGATAAATATATTATAAAAAAATTATCATTATATATAACTATTATGTTATATGTTTTTTATTTGTTAATAATATTATGCTTTAAGAAATAATTGATTAAAAAAAAATAAGTGGGGATGATTTTAAAACGGAATCATATTATGTGGAAATATTGTAGTATTGTCAATATTATTATGATGACAATTGGTATAATCAGGTATAATTTGCTTTGAGTGCTCAATTTTTCTTTAGAGTAGTAAATTTGACTTTCAGAGTTGTATCCTCTGCTGGCCATACTTTCATATACCTTTTCTCCACGATCGTATGCTCTTAAAAACATCATTAAAAACAGGTATCCCATCTGTTTTACTTTCCAAAGATATGGTGTTTTATTTGATAATGAGAAGCATCTGCTTGCCTGTGCCTGACGGATAGTATTTAACTCATCGTAGAATAGGAATAGGAACCTGACGAATAATGAAAATATCATGGCAAATTCCTGGGGCATGTGCAGTCTTCTGAAAGCTTCCGCGATATCTTTCATCGGTGTGATGTATGAGAAAAGTACGATTGACGTTATACTTATGACAAGTCTTGAAAGCAGTAGCTGTGCAAACGCTATTCCTTCAAGAGTAATGTTGATTCCAAAGGGTAATGAATACAATATTTCTCCTGGTTGAATGAAGGGTTGAAATATTGCAATAAATAATCCGAATGGTAAAATAAGAAGCACTCTCATCAAAGCATCCTTAAGGGATATTCCACTTATGTAAATTAATATAAGCAAATATGCTTCAAGTACCAGAAATATGGTGTAATTTGATGAGGTCACGGCAAATAGTATAATTAATACTAAAACTATTAATTTTATCCGGCTGTCAATATTATGTAAAATACTGTCCTGGCTAGATAAAATTTCCTGCTGTTGTAATTCGCTGATACTTACCATGGCATAACGTCCTTATTCTTATTAATACTATTTCTGTGTTTGATAATATTTAAAATAGATTAAAAAAGTAATGGAATAATAATCAATTAAATATTATTTTCTATTCAAGTTTTTATAAATACATATTGAAAATAGGAGTATTTAACGTTAAAATTTTAAACAAATTATATAATAGGCATCTTTTTTTTAAAAATGGGTGGAGATAGAGGAACGTCACAATTATTTAACGTTCAATTCATCTTCTGAAAACTCTTCGGATTGTCTTGAAACTAAACCTGACATTTCCTCTTCTTTTTGAGCATAGAAGTCAGGGTCATGTATAGGACAACATTTAAGTTTTGCATATGGTGAATATAAATCAGTAATTTCACTTTCGTTAATGTCTCTGATTTCTTTTAACCTTCTAAGAATGGTTAAAACAGTACCGTCTTCCATTAACTTACCAAGGAATCCTGGTCTGGCATTCTCTTTCTGCATTATAAGGTAGATGATTTTCTGAATGGTTAACAAATCAACCCTTTTAATAAGTTCGTGATTGTTGATGTATTCCCAACCTTTATCTTCCCAATTTTTTAGGTTATCGAAAGGTTTGTAAATGTTTTCCTGATACAGATCGTCCTTGAAGAAATCGGCTTCGTCATCATAAATTCTCTGACCACCCTCTGTTCTTATGAACTCGTTGTCTGTATCTTCAAAGTATGGTAGATATTCAAGTATTACATCCACATTTTCTATGTTAGGGAATTTAAATATGTTACCGAATGATTTGTTAAGTCCCATTTGCAGGGTTTTATAATCAAGAACTTTGATGTGTGACTTTTCGTCGTTGAAGAGTCTGTGATCCCATACAACAAGAATGTTTCTTATGTCTTCTGTAGCCTTACATTTGTATTTTATTTGGTTATCAGTAATTCTTTCAATTTCCAGTAGAAGGTAACTTATACGTGTAAGGTTCTGTGCTTTAACAGAGTTTGTCATACGTAAACATATGTATGGATATTTAAGTAACGGTTTGAACTTGGCTGATAATTCTTCAGGTAAATCGTGGAAGAATATTTGCATAACTGTTGTATGTTCCATACCGTTTTCTTCAATCTGGTAGTAGTACTCTGCCAATTCAGGTAAACCTGCTTTTTTAAATGTAATTTTACCTTTGGTTGTTTCAAGAACTTCAAGGGTATTAAGCAATACATATAATTCGAATATTTTATCATTACTCATTGCAGGAAGTATTTCTCTTACTATACAATTGTACAATTCCATTTTACTAGGGAAAATAAAGAGTTCATCGAACACTTCGTATGATCTTGCAAGATTGAATGACTCGTCAGTTGCCTTACATGCACTTTCCAGAAGGTAGATGTCAATAATGTCAGGAGTTTCCACTCCGGCAAAGATGTCATCATTTAATAATTCAGACACTTTTTTCTTATTTTCAAGAATGTTCCTGTTAATTTCGTCTAATTGGAATGATGGGAAATTCTTATTTTTGATGTTTCCTATTTTGCTGTTTTTAATGTTTTCAAAGAGGTATTTTACAAGGCCAACTACGTCTGAATTAGGACTTTCGGTTAAATCTTTACCATCCAGTAATGCCTTTATCCCATCGAAGTTGTTGATTAATTCCTGAGTTTCAGGTATTTTCAGGAAATAATCATATTTGAATCCTAACAGTTCAGGTTCATTGATTTCAATGATTTTACTCATTATTTCAGCTTCGTCTTTAAATATCTTTGTGAAAAGATAATGGTGTAATCTTGTATCAACATAGTTAAATACGGTTTGTCTGTCATAATTACTCCATATTTCTTCTAATTCTTCAACCATAAGTAAATCTCCTATAATTTCATTAATTTCAGAATGTTTAATATTTTTTCTATTAAATTTGTTTTAATATTATATAATTATATTTAATCTTATATTCAAAATTATATTTAAGTCTTTATTATTAAGTAACTCTCCAGAAAACTTTATGCTAAAAAATAATAGTAAAACATTTACCATTTTCTTAAAAAACCAATACCTATACCTCTTTGGGTAGAAGATTGAAAAAATAATATAAAAAAATAGATTACACTCAAGAAAATCAATATTCTTATTGAAGTTGTTAACTATAAAATTACACTCAATATAATCTAATCCATGATGAATTAGAATTAACAAAATAATTTTTTTTATAAAAAAAATAGTTAGGGGGATTATTTTAACAGGTCTTTTGCAATTTCATGTGCCTCTTCACGTTTCGTTTCCAGCTTTTCGAACATTTCTGTCAGCAATTCAACGGCGCACTGTTTGCAGTTACCACAAAGAATTTCACCATCAAGACATTTTTGTCTAACATTTTCAAGCTTTTTGTCATCTTCAACCAAATGATAAACCAGCAGTTCATATATAGAACATTGGTCTGGCTGACCACCCAGTTCTTTTTGTTCCTTAAGACTGTCCCGTCCACCAGTTTTTGCACTTTTAACTTTTTTGGTGGCATCCTTAATTGAATCGGTCAGATAAATTGCCGTTTTTGGCTTGCTACTACTCATTTTCTCTCCGGTAAGACCTGTCATGAAACGATGGAATGTTGCTGAAGGTTCAATAAAACCGTATTCCTCGTTAAACTTAGCTGCCAAATCCCTTGTCAAACGAATATGCGGATCCTGATCAGGTCCGACAGGTACTATGACAGGTTTTGGTCCTCCATATTCCTCAAGCTGCGGATGCAATATGTCTGCAACCTGTAAAAGCGGTGTGTATATATGGGCAATATTGGTACTGTTGTCAAAACCATAGATACTTCTCATTTGACTGAATGTCACCTTTTTACCAATAAGGTATGCAAGATTTTTCACATCCTCATTTTCTGATTGAAGATAGATGTGAAAATTATCCTTAGTCACATCCAAACCCAGTGCAATATAGTTTTCAATGTACTCTGTCAGAGCCAATTCTCTTGACTCTTCCTTTGATATTCCACGTGCAGCATAGGCTTCCATATCAGCTATTGAAAGATAAATATCAGAACCTTTTTTCTGATACCATTTGAGCTGATCCACCACCATCTTGTGACCGATATGCATTCTGCCACTAGGCATCATACCAGTCATTGTGGCAAATTCCTTGTTATTTTTTAGGCTGTCCACTATTTTTTTGTAATCCCTTTGACCGAAGATAATTCCCCTGGTCATCAGTTTGCTTGCATCAGGAATGTCTGCTACAACATCCTTAAATGCCTTAATACCAAATTGTTGTGTAAGTTTTTCATAATCTATAATTGAAGAACCCCATGGATCTATCATATCCACAATAATCAATCCCCCTAATTTTTTTTATGGTCTGGTCCATTCCACATTGTAATATGTTATGTCATATTCGTCATCAACAACGGCAAGAAGCAGGGTTTTTCGCACACCATGAGCTACCCTAACATAACTTGAGAAATCCCTCACCTTAATTGACTGTTCCTCTGAGAGTATTTTAACCAAAAAGTTTGAATGTCCGTCTCCAGGTGCATGACCTCTTTCATAAATCCTGAAGTCACTGCCGTATTTAAATCCCGTTTTAACAATGTAACCTCTGGTACGAAGATCTTTATATACAAGAAAATGAGAAAAAATCTGTTTTTCCCGGATGATGTTTGTCATATGTTCAATACTTACAATGCCATCTTTTTCATCATAAATTTCTATTTTATCTTTTTCAAGCAGGTACAGCGCTTCAATAAACGATAACTCCAGTCCTGAATCAGTTAAATTTCCATAATATCTTTTATTATACAGGTTATGTGCATGTTCATGTTTAACAATCACTCTGTCATCTTTTAATTCTGAATACATTGGAATAATAACACTCCCCTTATAGTATATTGATCTGTTTTAAATAATCGATGCTTTTGAGAATCTGATTTACAGTGTATACCTCAATAACACAGATGTCATCGTATTTATTTTTTTCAAGAAGTTCAAACAGTCGGATAAAGTCAATATCATGTGTTCCAAGAGCATCATGCATGTCATATGAACCATCATTATCGCTAAGGTGGATGTGGTGAATGTCCCGGCTTTTTAGCATTTCATCCACACTAAATCCATTGTTATGGCCATGTCCAACATCCAACGTAATTCCACTGTGTATCTGCTTTGCAACATCTTCATACAATGCCTCAATATTGGTGTATAACAGACGTTCCATCATAGGCATGTTTTCAACGCACATCATTACCCCATACTCCTCTGCCTGTGTTTGTAAATATTTTAAGGACTGTATGTTGTAATCAAGGATTTTATCCGGAAACTTTAATGCCATTACAGGTATTGAACCCGGATGGACTGTGACACGTTGTGCATCCAATTCATTTGCCTTTTTAAAGGAACAAACCATTTCCTCGATGGAGGCTTCCCTGATTTTGTCAACGTGTGATGAAATGTTTATGTCGGACATTGGTGCATGAATACTTATGCCCAAATCATAGTTTGACAAATCATCAGCTGTAACATGTTTGTAAGGATATTCCGTGATGATTTCAAGATATTCAAGTTTGTTGTTGTCAACAAACTCCAGTATGTTTTCCATTTTTGCAGGATACATTCCCAATGTAGAAACACTAATTTTCATAATATCACTCTTTTTTTTAGAATAAATCCTCATTTCTTAAGCGAGCATATACAGGTTCATCCTTTTTCATAGCTTTGATAATAATTTCCGCCATTTCAATATCTTTTTTCAGTCTGATGTTTGCTTTTTTACCAACCGTTGCAGTAAAAAGGTATTCATCTTCCACGATAATGTCATAGCTGGAACCAATATCTTCCTTCCTAAAGTTCAGTGACAAGTAATTTCCTGAAACGCTCACGTGAATAGGGGTTTTATTGTCTATTTCCTTAATGTCAAGGGTACTTACCTCTATGCTTATTCCTGCACGTTCTTCAATTTGTGCAATTGTTCTGCCGTTTTTACCTATCACAGCACCGGTGTGTTCTTCATCAATTTCAAGCAAAGCCCTGTTCTGGGATATTAATGAAACCTCCATGATTGCATTAGGAGCTACACGATTTACCTCTTTTCGGATAACCTTTTCAACAATCTTACTGACTGGACTTTTTTCTTCTTCATTATCCTTATTGGAATTGGTTTTGTTAACGTCCATCACGATGGTCTGTTCACCATAAGTGTAGATTTCATAGAAAAGTTCGCCGTTTTCAAAATCCTTAATTTCAATTACTGGTCTTGCAAGATCTGCCTCAAGCATTCCGCTAGGAACTTTAACCTTAAGTTCAATGGAATAAACAGTGTCAATTTCACCGTTTTTAATGTAAATTGCAGTATCTATTACTGAAGGAATTATTCCCAGTTCCAATCTTCCCAGGAATCTTTGAACTGCATCGATAGCTCTTGTTGCATGTACCACACCTATCATTCCAACTCCGGCCAATCTCATGTCAGAGTATATTTCAAAGTCCCTTGTTTTTCTTACCTCATCAAAAATGGTATAATCCGGCCTGACAAGAAGTAATATGTCAGCGGTATTTTCCATATCACCTTCCAGCGGACCGTACTGGGTTATGTTGTCATCCAGATTCAAGTCCCTTGGAGATTCCATTGTTTTAACCAGCTGTTCCAGATCATAGTAATAGTACTCAGCAAGTGCCTGGGCAAATGTTGATTTACCGGCACCCGGAGAACCTGCAACAAGTATACCCTTTGCCTGATTGGATAATCTTTCGAGTAATTTGTCGGACACATTATAATCCACAAGATCCAGTTTGTTAACAGGTTTTATTGCCGTTATTTCAAATCCATCTGAAAATGGAGGTTTTGCAATTGTAACCCTTAAATCTCCAAATTGAATAACTTTAGCACCCTTTTTATCTATTTCAATAAAACAGTCGTTTCTAAGCTTGGCCTGTTCAATTACCTCTTTTGCAATTCGATCCAGATCCCTGTATCTTAATGGAACATAGTCTATTTCAACAAGTTCCACTTTTCCGGGAGTTCCCCTTTTTCCGATAGGAGTGGTGTTTTCCCTTAGATGTACTGAAGACATGTTTTCCAGAAAATAACTTTCAAGTTCTGTTTTGTCAAGTTGTATCGGTCCCTCTTTCTGGTAGAAATATGTTTCAATACCCTGTGCCTGGGCTATGTCATTTTGTAGCTTGTCACTTGTAAGAAGAATTGCATTGTATTTTCTTGCAATGTCCCTTATCATAGCATCAATTTCCCCTCCACTGGCAATGGATATTTCATCCAGCTGGGGTCTTCTTCCAACGAAACTTATGGAAATCTTACCCTCATCACTTAGCTTACGAAGATTCTTTATCTCATCAATACCAAGGTATCCGAGGTCTTTCCTTCTGTTTGCATGATTTTCTATCTCTGATAATACGGCTTCAGGTATTAATACTTCGGCATCTTCGTATTCTTCCTGAACCAATGGACATACCATCTGGTCAATTAATATGCTCGTATCCGGAACTAATTTTGTCATATTAACACCTCCTCTTTACTTGTTGTAAATTTCATCGGGATTGAAAATTTCCCTGCCAACATCCTCAAGAGATTCACAGTCCTGTGAAAGTTTCTGATAGAAACAGGAGTAATGTCCTGTATGACATGCTCCACCTTCCTGTTCTATTCTGAATATGATTGCATCTTTGTCACAGTCAAAGAGAATTTCCCTGATATTTTGAACATGACCTGATTCTTCGCCTTTAAACCATATTTTGTCACGGCTTGTACTGTAGTAGTGGGCCTTTTTGCTTTCAACACTTTTTATGTATGCCTCTTCATCAATAAATGCCAACATCAATATTTCATTTGTTTCATAATCCTGGGCTATGGCGGTTGCAAGTTTTTTTCCGTTTATTTCATGTCTGAAGTTGGGTTTAATCATTTTACTTACATCCCGTTTTGACTTGATAGTTTTTCTATGGCCTGATCTAATGGTATGCTTAGTTGTTCCCCTGTGTTCATATCCTTGAGTGTCACAGTGTTTTCTTCAACTTCGCTTTGACCAATCATGATTACGTTGGTTATGTTGTTGTTGTTTGCATAGGACAGGTTTTTCTTAAGTTTTTTTCCTTTAAGATCAATATCCGTTATAATGTCGTTTTTCCTTAGCTGTTGTGCAACTTTAATAGCATCAAGTTTAAATTCTTTTTTGATAGGTATGACAAGAACTTTCTGCAAGTCATTTGCAGGTGTTTGAATGTTTTGTCTGTGGTACGCTTCCATGATACGATCAAAACCAAATGCAAAACCTGTGGATTCAACTTCTTCAGAATCAAACAATGCAGTAAGATTGTATGTTCCTCCACCGGTTATCTGTTTTTCAGCGCCAAGGTCAGGTACGTATATTTCAAAGACTATGCCTGTATAGTAGTCAAGACCACGGGCAATTGATAGTTTTACTGTGTAGTCTACGAATCCGAAAGCTTCAATAACTTCAAGTGTATCACATAATTGGCAGACTGCTTCATAACTGTCATCTATTTCTTTAACAACTTCTTTCAGTGCTTCCAAATCATTACGTGTACCGTTAACACTTATTATCTTGTTGATGATTTCCTTGTATTGTGGAGTAATTGAACATTCATCCAGCAGGCTTTCAAGTAGTTCATAGTCTTCCTTGTCAATACTTGCAATTATGCGTGTGGTGTCCTCTGGTGAAACATCCAAATAATTTAGAACACCCTTGATGATTCCAAGATGTCCTATTGCCACTTCATAATTTTTTATACCTACATTGTTTAATGCTTCATTTGCCATTGCAATAATTTCTGCTTCATTATATACTGGTGTTCCTCCAATGACCTCTATACCGAACTGCCAGAATTGTCTGAAACGTCCTGCTTGTGGTCTTTCATATCTGAAACAGCTTCCAAAATAATACATTTTAAGTGGTTTTGCAGCTTTTTGGAGGTTGTTGTTATACAATCTTGAAACACTTGCCGTAAGTTCAGGTCTTAAAGCAAGATCTCTTCCTCCCTTATCCTGGAAATGATAAATTTCCTCTTTAATTCCCTCTCCACTTTTGGAAGTGAACAATTCCAAATCTTCAAAAATTGGAGTTTTAATTTCCTTGAATCCGTATTTTTCAACAACACTTCTAATTGTGTTTTCGACATATTTTCTTTCTTCCATGTCCTCAAACAGGAAGTCTCTTGTTCCTCTTGGTTTTTTAAATTCCATATATTACAACTCTTAAATCCATATAACAACATTCTCAATGTTGTTATTCCTTTCCATTATTACTCTACATGGGAATACTTACACGTAATATGGTATATTATGGATAAACAAACCCACATAAAATAACATAGATAATATAGCAATCTATAAAAAAAATCAAACATCCACTTAAACAAAGATGTAACACTCCTCTTTGCCTAAACGGAGATTTAAAATTTACAAATCATTATTAATATATATAATTAATTATATATAGAAGTTTAGTTTGAAAAAAATAAGAGATGAAATGATGATAACTGGAAAAACAAAAGTTGTAGGAGTAATTGGTCATCCAATAGAACATAGTATGTCCCCGCCCATGCATAATAATGCATTCAAGCAATTGGATATGGACTGGGTGTATGTGGCATTTCATGTATTGCCGGAAAACATTGGAAAACTCATGGAATCATGTAAAACGCTGGACATTAAGGGTTTGAACGTGACAATTCCACACAAGACTGCAGTAATACCATTTCTTGACGAAATCGATCCAATCGCTGAAAAAATAGGTGCAGTCAATACAATTCAATTCAAAAACGGAATATCCAAAGGATACAATACTGATGGTTTGGGAGCAATAAAGTCCCTTCAAAAACACACATCCCTTGAAGGAAAAAACGTTCTGATATTGGGTGCAGGTGGTGCTTCCAAGGCAATATCATTCACGTTGATTAACGAAAACATAAACTCATTGACAATAGCAAATCGTTCACAGGACAATGCCCTAAAATTAATTGACAATATCAAACAACACACAGGTTTTAAAAAAATAGGATATGTTGACATAAAAGATGCCGATGAAATCATAAATGATGTGGACATCATTATAAACACTACGCCAATAGGCATGTATCCTAATCATAATGTTGATGCACCAATAAAAACCGATAAAATAAATGATAACCATGTGGTAATGGACATTATATATAATCCTCTTGAAACAGTATTATTAAAAGAATCCAGATTAAACGGAGCAAAAACAATTAACGGCACATCAATGTTAATAAATCAGGGATTGGTTTCATTTGAAATATTCACGGGTATGGAAGCTTCCTATGAATCATTTGAGGAAGCGTTGATTAAACAGTTAAAATAACTTATCCACTATTTTTTTTAGAAAAAGAGGGGAGATTATTGAACTTATGTATTTATAAGTTCATCAATGGTTTTTTTAAGGATTTCGAGAGTTTCCTTATTGTCACTGTTTTTATGATAGTTCTCTCTAATATTTTTTCTGTAGACATCCAGGTTTTTTAGGAAGTTATCAAGAATGTTCTGATTGATTTTGTCATGGTGTTCTCCGTAGCCTAAACGTTCTATAAACATTGCATTTAATATTTGTTCGTACTGCTTATTGACTGGAATGCTCAGTACAGGCTTTTCAAGTTGGAGTGCTTCCGTAATAAATGAAAAACCTCCATTGGTTATGACACATTTTGCATCCTTAAAGTCGTTGAACAACTGTTGTTCCTGGAATGATCTGTATAGAACATTTTCATCCCGTTCATCCTTGTGAAAACCGTATACTATAAATTCCTGTTCTGGATTATTTTTCATCAGTTCTATGAGCTGACTGTTTGAATCGCTTGTCTGATATACCAGGACGTGTTTACCCTTTCTTGGTTTAAGGGCATATATCTCATCCCTTATTATGGGATCAACATACCTTGTGGTATCCTCATTTTTTAGGGGTGGATAGAAGTATGAATATATCAATGTTCTGTCTGCTTTTTGGATGAATGCATGGACTACTGCTTCTGCAAATATTTTGTCCCGGGCATATTTGGCGGGCGAATCGTATTTTGCTTCAGTTATCACATGCATATTGTCTATTGATAGAAGTGGAATTCTAAGGATATGGGACAAAAGGTTTGCATAGAATTCAAAATCCGAAATTATCAAATTAGGCTTGAATTTTCTGGCCAGCTTATACATTTTGCTTATGTTGTTTCTTAAGTCGCTTGGAGCATCCTTCATGTTATAGATAAATGTCTTCTTGTATCTGGCTCTGTTGTTTTCGTACACTGTATTGAATCCGCCGATTTCATAAACGTTTTCAAACTTATTGGAAAGGTATTGGTATGCCCTGTCACTGGCAAAAACTATTAAATCATATCCTTCCTTAATCAGGTATTCTATCACCACAGCACTTCGTATCGCATGGCCCAGCCCTTCACCACACAATGAATAGAATATTCTGTTTTGCTTACGTTTAGATCCGTGTTCAAAGCTGTAATCCAATTCTTCAAGGGTAGCTTTTCTTCCAACAAGCTGTTTGGCGGTACTTCTTGCATATTTCATACTTATGTCTCTAAGACCTTCCTCCTCCAGACGTCTGGTGGAAATAAGTAGTCGCGGATTATCCAACACCTTAAACCTGCTGATTTTACCTATTCTTTCAATATAATCCGTATCTTCTCCAAAATCAATGTTTTCATCAAAACCACCCACCTTTTCATGAAGGGATTTGTATGTTAAAATTCCGTAACAGCCAGCACCGTGTGGCTTGATATGTGATATCTGTTTAGTCATGTAGTTTGCAAATTCATGTGAAATCTGGTTGATAAATCCCTTTTCAAGGGGAACTATCTGTGTTATGGCTATTCCAAGGTTATAAAATTCGAATTCCTCGATTGCTGATGAAATGTAGTTGTTAGTAAGAACACTATCAGCATCCAAAAACAATAAAAGTTCTCCTTCGGCAACTTCAGCCCCATTGTTACGTCCCGTTGCAGGCAAGCCTCCCTGCACGATTTTGCAACCGAAGGATTCAGCAATTTCAATGGTGCTGTCAACAGAATGTGCATCTGCAACGATTACTTCCTTGTCATCAAATCCCTGCCTTTGAATACTTGTCAATAAATCTGGAAGATATTCCTCTTCATTATACGTTGGTATTATAATGCTTATTTTCATCAAACCACCCTTGGATTTATTATAATTGATTTTGTTTATCCTATATAAATTTATTTAATTTTATCATTGATATACTATTATTATTTTTAGTGAATTCCCATATGTTACGGAGGGTATTCTTTTATCTTTCCAAAAAATTATTATATTGTGCCATATATAATTATAGTAATAATTACTCAAGGAGATTATTATGATAACGTTTACAAGAGAAGAAATAAGGGATATGATTATTGCAGTTATTGCATTGTCAATATTGTATTCGTTTACGATTACACGGTCATCCGGATGGTCAATTGATACTTTGATGTTGTTTATTCCAATTTCATTTGTAGCTGTGGGTTTGGGATTTATTTTACACGAACTTGGGCATAAGATTGTTGCACAAAAGTTCGGTTTTTTCTCTGAATTCAGAAGATGGGACTATGGTCTAATTTTAGGGTTTTTAACTGTTCCATTGGGGTTCATGGTATTTGCACCTGGAGCAGTGTACTTTGGATCATACGGCCGTATGGTTACAGCAGAGGAAAATGGAAAAATATCCCTTGCAGGACCGGTTGTAAACATAGTTCTTGCAATACTGGCATTACTGTTAACATTATCAATAAGACCTTACCTTAGCATGGAAAATGCGGGAGTAATGTATATAGTGTTACTGACATTGGTATTGACATTTAACGTTAACAGTTTTCTTGCCCTGTTTAACCTGTTACCTATTCCACCACTTGATGGTTCAAAGGTAATTCAGTGGAACATTCCAATATATCTGCTGGCACTGGCAGTTTCAGGAATATTAACATACATGTCCTATACAATAACGTTAATATAATCTCTATTTTTTTTTAAATCTTTTGAATATCAGACAAAAAGTATATTTTAGATTATATCCTATTTTTTTGCGTGATTCTAATTCTTTTTCCAAAATATTTCAATTATTATTTTATGTTAAAAAAAGTTATATTCGAAAAAATTAAAAAAACAGGATTCATATTCAAAAGGAATAATATAATATATATTTTCATTCTGCTATTTTATTTTAAAAAAAATGTTAGATGGAATGATTTTGTCTCATTCTCATCGTTGGGTTATCAAGGTATGAATAGAAATTCCACGACATAAACGTCAAATCGGACTTTTCCTTGAACTTTGAAAAGACTTCTTTTATCAGTGTTTTATCAGGTGTTGTAGAATTCAATGTGTAAATTGTCATATCATCCCTGACTTCAATGTTTGTCACATTAAATTCTTCCATATCCACAGGTCCTGTCTGGTTGACAACATATAATGTATGGCAGGTTGTGTCACTACCTCCAACCTCAATAAGCATGCCCAGCAGGAGGATAAAACCCATTATGACAACAGGATTTATGAAATATTTTATTCCTATCCTGCCGTTTGAGAAGTATACAAGTAACAGGAATCCAAATCCTATGAGAAACGGTTGTGAAAACAGTCCGCCGTCAATTAATCCAATCAATGCAACAGTAAGTGCAATCAGGGCAACGAAACGATGTAAATCATTCATATCTGATATTCCAACAACTCCCAAAACATAGATTGCCGGCCAGAACAACACTATAATCAGTGCATAAGGCATCACATACTGCAATATTGACGAACCCGTGTTTACGTGTGATGGTACGATATGGTTTGCAAAAATTCCGAGGACGGATTTATATGCATGTGAATGCATTGGACTTGTGGTGCTGGTACTTGGATTCATAGATGTTAGTATGGTAAAAAATGACACTCCAAATGACTGTCTGATGTATGCTTCAATGAAAAGTCCTATGAAAGCACATAGTATCAATAGGATAATCGCAATTTTCAAGTACTTCAAATGATAATTTCTGTCTTTATATAATTTATCACACAACGCTTTGTTTTGTCTGATAAGTGAAATAATGATTAATGTAAATCCTATTAACCACAGGAAGAGGACGGTTTTTCCTTCAGATGAACCTTCAAGTAATGGCCAAAGCAGTTGTGTTACAAAGGAATCAATATAATTTGTAAACAATATGGTAAATCCAATTAAAATCATTATAATTCCGAATATTATGGATTTATCCATTGAAGGTTTGAATTTCATTGTTGTAATATTTTAACCTCCTGTGGTGTTAGGTTTAAAAAAAGTTAGAAAGAGGATGATAAATAGTTATTGAGACAAATCAAGCATTCTTTGAATACCTACACGTGCTTTGTTTGCAATCTCTTCATCAACTGTCACTTCATATTTTTCTTCTATAAGTGCGTCACGTATTTTTTCTAGTGTAATGAGTTTCATGGTTAAACAGAATGCATCACGTCTTAATGGATAAAACTCCTTATCCGGATTTTCTCTTTTAAGTCTGGTTGAAAGGTCTATTTCAGTACCAACAACCAATTCGTTTATTTCGGGATCTTTTGCAAGTCTTACCATTCCACCGGTACTTTCAACATAGTCTGCAAGTTGTCTTACATCATCGTTACATTCAGGGTGAACAACGATTTTTGCATTAGGATGGTCAATTCTTGCCTGTTTGATGTCTTCCGGCTTAAACATTGTGTGCACGTAACAGTGTCCATCTTCAGGTACGATTATTGCATTTTTACCTGATGCCTTTGCCGAATAGATTCCGAGATTTTTATCTGGTGCAAATATAAAATCGTCACCTTCAAGTGATGAAACAATTTTTCCTGCATTTGCTGAGGTACATACTATTGTGGCTTCACTTTTTGTTTCTGCTCTACTGTTGACGTATAATACAACTTCACTGTTTGGATGTTCCTTTTTAGCTTGTTTTAGTTCTTCTAATGAAATCATGTCTGCCATCTGACAATTTGCCCTGTTGTCTGGAAGTAACACTTTCTTTTGTGGACTTATGATGGCGGCGGTTTCTGCCATGAAGTTTACTCCACAGAATACTATCATGTCTGCATCTTCGATTTTGCTTGCTTTTATGCATAACTCCAGGGAATCTCCTACAAAGTCAGCTACTTCCTGTATTTCTTTTGGTTGGTAGTTATGCGCTAATATTATCGCATTTTTCTCTTTTTTAAGTTCTTCAATTTCTTTTATAATTTCATTAGTCATATTTATCCTCTTTTATTATTTTTGACTCATTGAAATAACTATAATCTTTTTAACATAAATAATTTGTTAGATTATCGCATCATTTAAGGTATTTTGACATTCACAATTCAAATTTTCATTAGTATTCTTAATACTTTTTGTAATTATTTGAATTAATTTTTCTTCACAATCCTTCATAGCATCAATCACTTCGGTGGTTGTTAACTTGTTTGGGGATATTGATGCTGCATAGTTTGTGATGGCACATATACTACTGTAGCACATTTGTTTTTCCTTTGCCAGTACCACTTCAGGCACTCCGGTCATGCCCACGACTTTTCCTCCAATCAATTTATAGAATTGAATTTCTGCACCTGTTTCAAATCGGGGACCTTCCGTTGCAATGTAAATACCATATGGATGAACATCACCTGACTTTATTAGTATATCTCTAAGATTACTGCAATACGGTTCGGTACAGTCTATATGAACAACTTCATCATCAAAGAATGTTGAAACACGGTTATGTGTAAAATCTATGAAGTTGTCGGGAATCAACAGACTTCCCGGTTGAATGTTGGTATCCAGCGATCCCACTGAATTTGTTGCAAATACCTGTTTAACTCCACTCATGTTCAGAGCTTCAATATTTGCCCTGTAGTTAATCTTGTGTGGGGGTACACTATGTCCTGCACTGTGTCTTGGGATGTATGCAACTTCCTTTCCTTCAATTTCAAGAAAGCTTATTGTAGGAGCTTGACCGTATTGTGTTGTAACGTTTTCTTCACGTATGACTGAATAATTTTCTTTCAATGAATTTGTACCAGTTCCACCTATGATTCCAATCATTAGGACTACCCCTTGATTACACCTAAAGGTTTCATTTGTGCAACAAGTTTACTTATTCCTGCATCGTTTGCAGTTTTTACCACAGCATCAACGTCTTTATAAGCTTTTGGAGCTTCTTCAGCTATTACCGGTTGTGAATTTGCTTTAAGTAATATTCCTTTGTCAGCTAATTGTTTTTGTATATCTTCTGGTGTGAATTCACGTTTTGCACCGGAACGACTTAGTACACGACCGGCTCCGTGTGCTGTTGAACCGAATGTTTCTTTCATTGCAGTTTCAGTACCGGCCAATACATATGAACATGTTCCCATTGTTCCAGGAATAAGTACTGGTTGTCCTGCATCACGATATTCCTGTGGAACTTCCTTGTTGCCCGGACCAAATGAACGTGTAGCTCCTTTTCTGTGAACATAAACTGTTTTCTTGATCTTACCTACTTGATGTCTTTCTTTTTTAACTATGTTGTGTGCAACATCGTATAATACATGCATTCCTAAGCTGTCTGCATCTTGTTGGAATATGTTTTCAAATGTTTCCCTGGTCCAGTGTTGTATCATTTGTCTGTTGGTCCATGCATAGTTGGCACCGGCTGCCATAGCCTTGAGGTATTTCTGTGCCTCATCAGAATCGATAGGAGCACAGGCCAACTGTCTGTCAGGCAAGTTCATTTTCAAACGTTTTGCAGTTTTATCCATTTCACGAAGGTTGTCAGCACAGATTTGGTATCCGCATCCTCTTGAACCGGTATGTATTAAGATTACAACCTGGTCCTTTTCAAGGCCATATGTTTTTGCAATACTTTCATCATAGATGTCACCAACGGATTGAATTTCCAGGAAGTGGTTTCCACTACCAAGTGAACCTAACTGAGGTATTCCTCTTCTTTTTGCTTTGGTACTTACCTGGTCAGGGTCTGCTCCTGCCATACATCCGTTTTCCTCCAGGAACTTAAGGTCTTCTTCCCATCCGTAACCATTTTCTATAGCCCATGTTGCACCATTTAAAAGCACGTCATCGATTTCACTTTCTTTCAAATGTTTTATACCGTTACTTCCAAGACCTGAAGGTATTTTTTTGAAAAGTTCATCAACCAGTTCCTGCATGTGTGGTCTGACATCCTCTTCTGTAAGGTTTGTTTTTATAAGTCTTACTCCACAGTTGATGTCAAAACCCACTCCGCCAGGACTTATGACTCCATTGTTTTCTGCAAATGCTCCTACTCCACCAATACTAAATCCGTATCCGAAGTGTATGTCCGGCAATCCGATTGATCTTTTTTGTATACCTTCAAGACAGGCCACATTGGCAACCTGGTTAATAGCACTGTCTTCAATTGTTTTTGCTGATTCATCATCCAAATATATACGAGCAGGCACTCTCATATCTTTTCTGGCAGATGATGGAATCTCATAAACGCCATCTCTTATTTTTTCTAAATCCGCTTTACCTACCATTTTTTTCACTCAATTTATAATAATTAATAATTTTATCTTTTTTGATATTGTCTAAAATTTTATCTATTATTAATCTATGTTTTTAACAATACATTTAATTTATGATTATAAATCCACTATGAATCTTATTTTAATATTGTCTTCTTCCTGCACTATCTCCATTTCATGGTAAGTTATGGCTTTGACTTCCGTTTTATAATTGTATATACTGGTATCATAAGTGTCTCCAACCACACTTCCTTCTAATTTATAGCATGTGTCATTGTTTGTAATGGTGATGTTGTATTGTGATGCTATGAAATTTTCACTATCCAGTAAAATCAGAAGTTCTGTTATCCAGTCATATAATAGGCCGTATTCATCTTCTGATTCAATAGTAATATTTTTTGTTGTTTTTTGCTCGATTTTTTCGATATCTGTTATTATGTTTAATGTTCCCAGTGCAGCATTTATGAATGCTTCCGTGATGTTTTCGGAATTTACTTCAATTCCAATGTCCGCAGTAGTGTCAAAATATTTAAAATTGGAGTTGTGTTCTGTCATGTTTTTTATTTATGTACTTTTTAGTTGTTACTTTTATTGTGGGGAATAATTTTTTATTTTTTTTAGAATTTTTGCAAAAAGATATTTTTCCTGATTTCGGCTATAAAAATTTGTAAAAATTTTGTTTATTCTTGAAAAACTTATATTCTCTTTATTTCACATAAAATCTTTTTTATATATTTATTTTTATGAATTATTTATTGTTAATTATTTTTACAAGTAAATATATTATTTTAATTCTTATTTTTGAATGTATTTTATGATTTTTACTTTATTTGATGTGGATTTGTTTTGATGTCCTTTGTTTTTTCTTTATCTGATTTTAATTGTTTTTTGTTTATTTTTTGATTTTCAGTACTTATCATTTGCCCCCTATCTTTTCATGGATTTTTATTAATTTTTATATTTTATTTATTACTTTTTGGTGTAGTTTTCATCTTCCCTTGCCTATTAGTTATCATTAACCCCCATTTTTTTTAATACTTTTATGGGAAAAATGTATTAAACTTTTGTTTTCCAGTGGTTTGTTTTCATCATTTTATCCATTACTTCTCAATGCCCTTCATGATTACTTTTCACTTCCACCCACCATTACTTCTCAAGACCCCTTATTACTTCTCAAGACCCTTAAGATGCCCTTTATATTAACACAGGTACATAGAAAAAGTATGGAAACATGATTAAATCCGTTGAAAAAACCATCTCCTCGGATTATTTTTTTTATAGTAATAGGTGATAAAAATGTTTGAAAACATGAGACGTAATAAAATAAGAACACTCGAACCAAAAAGAAACGTAATTGTAAATGATATCAACATAAAAGATTATGATCTTGCATCAGTATCAACAATCATAGCAGTGTCATCAATATTTCTACTTTCAATGAAACTTGTTGTACTTGCAGTATAAAAAATTATTATTCAAAAACATATCTCATACAATCTTGGGGGTATAACATTGTCCACATCAAAAATCATAAAAAATGAAAACAAAAACAAGAGTACAAAAAAGAAAACGGATCAAAAAAATAATAAAATATTCGATTCAATTCTCCTAAACGACTATTATATAATTTATTAATTATTTTTTTTTAATTAAGGAATCTGTAGAAATCCTTTGAAAAATCCGCCCATATGAATATAATTACAGAGTCTTCTAATTGATATATCGGACTCTACTCTTTTTACCAGGTAAATTATTTCTAATTTCCTTGCCGTCAAATCTTAATGAAATGTATCTGGAATTACCTTTCTGACCAGAACCCGTATATGTTGTGTCAATCAATCTAAGAAACTCCAATTTATTTATAAGTCTGTTGTATGTTGCATAACTAATCTTGTTTTCACGATTATATGCCTTGTACAAGTCACCGGAAGTAATGTTTTTCTCGTTAATTCTTGTAATAAATTTTAATAGTTTCTGTTCCTTTTCACTTAGAGTGTCGAGAATATAACTTAAACTGATTCCGCTGGCTGATTCGATTGCCTTATCAACATCTTCTTCGGAAATTATACGGGAAGCGTTTACCTCCGCGTTGTTTCCACTTGTACGAAGTAAATCTATACCAAGGCGCAAATCACCATTTTCAAAGGTGTAATCTGTAATCTTCTCTATGAGCTCGTCACTAATTACGTTAGGGAAAAAACCAAGTCTGGCTCTTTCTTTCAGAATCTTGAAAGTTTCCTCATAGTTATATGGGTTGAAGTTTATTTCGGTAGCATTGAATATGGATCCTACATTCTTATCCAGCACATATCTAAAATCAATATCTGATAAAACAGCCAATATACCTGTACGTACGCTTTCAAATGACTCATGTGCACGTAAAATGTCATAAAACACTTCACTAATTATGTTTCCCTGGAATAAATGGTTGATATCATCTAAAGCCACAATCAAAGCCTTATCTGAATCATATAATTCATTCATTATGTTGTTGTAAACCCGTGCAAACGGCACACCCGTTTCTGGAGGTGCGTGTCCGAATATCTTTTTGTGTATCTGTGAGAATATATCAAACTTTGTGGAATGTAATTGACAGTTTATGTATACACAAATCAGTTCGTCCTCACAGTCACTTTCGGCCATTTCGAATAATTTCTTTATTGCAGTTGTTTTACCTGTTGCAGGCGGACCGAGGATGAGATTGTTGATAGGTTTGCCCTTTTTTAAAGCAGGTCTTAATGAAAGCGCCATTTCTGCCATTTGAGGTTGTCTTAACTTGAAGTTTTCAGGCAGATAATCTGAATTGAATACTGTCATGTCCTGAAATATTGTCTCATCGTACATTAGAAAATCGTTTAGATCCATTATTTTTTCTCCTCCGTTATCATATAATGCTACCAATCGCAAATGATATGAATGCAATTAACATAGCTATTTTCATAAGTTTCGATACTTTATGTAAATTTTCCTTGGATTGACTTTTAAGTGCTAAAATTGCCGAATATATGAAGATTATGTCGGCCACTAGAACAATTATCAGGTAGACCAATGAAAATACATTATAAATATATAATATGGGACTGAGTAGGCAAGTCAATATATTTAGTATCACTGCAATTTTCACTGCATTCATTACACCGTATTTTATGGGAAGAGTGTTGGCGTTTTCTTTCTTATCTCCTTCAATGTCTTCTGCATCCTTGATTATTTCACGTGATAATGTCATGAGAAATGCGAAGAATCCCAGAAATATTCCCAGATTCACATCACCTGTAATCAGTCCACCATAAACAAATGTCAGACCGGTCAGTAATGCCACGCAGATGTTTCCTATAAGACATCTTTGTTTAAAATCATATGCATAAAGAATCATAAGGATTGAACAGACTATTACCGTAACACCATTTTCAAATGATATCATAAATCCCATAATTGTCGCAACTAAAAAAAGTATAAGACTGTAATACAGGGCATTTTTTAGCTTGATTCTACCAGATGGTATGGGTCTTTCCGGTTTGTTGATTTTATCTATTTCACAATCACAATAATCGTTAATAGTATTGCCGGCACCAGTTGCTAAAAAAACACTAACAGCACCCAATATAATTCCCATAGAATAAGTTTTACCAATAATAGCCATCAGGACAACTGCAATGAGTGCCATAATAGCATTACCTGGTCTAAGAATTTCAATATATGAGTTCATAGTTTAAATCACTTAAGTATTATATTATTAATAATATATGTGTTACTTATTTTAAATTTTTTTTTTCAATCTATGTTTATAATATATTATTAATGACAAGACCCTGATTTTTTTTTGATGCATTTTTTTATGGGGAGGATCATGCCAATGTTACTTTGTTGTGGTTAGTCTTTCACATTTCCGTCTTTTATTATACCATGTATATTTTAATGTTTTTTTTGTAAAATTCCTTCCTTTGACTTTTTTTTATTTTCTCTTTTACTAAAGTTTATATATATTGATGAACATAGTATTAAATAACTAATTTTTAACATACTTAAAACTGTGAGCGA
>ODAI013656778.1_pt1 | contig 24555 bp, 14 predicted proteins | sample 1539321 | NCBI WGS metagenome assembly ODAI01 (sample SAMN02144231, study PRJEB22623) | gut metagenome | biome: sheep rumen | host: Ovis aries | place: New Zealand
AAGAAAACCTGATAGATATAAAAAACACCTCTACAGAGATTAGTACAAGTGCTACCGCCGGCGCAGATATCCTCGTTGCATCAGGCGAAGGCAGCGTAAAAATTTCAAGGACATCAAGCAGTGACAACCGTGTTTTTTCTGAAGAGGCCCTTATTACAGAAATGGCTGAGGCTGCCGGCAAAAAGAAACTTAAGATATTGATTGGAATAGATGACATATCCAAAACACCCGAGACAGTCAAACTTCTTTCGATGATAGGGTCAATGATACTTTCAGGAATGCAAATTTATCTGGTTGTTACAGGCCTTTCGGAAAACATTGAAGACTTCTCATCAGAAGCGAATCTCACATTCTTTAAAAGGGCAGATTCCATCGAGACTAAAGAGCTCAACCGATATGATATTGTCGGTATGTATCAGAAGTTGCTTGAAATCGATGCTCCTGAGGCAAAAAGGATAGAAGAAACAACTAAAGGTTATGCTTATGCTTATCAGGTGCTGGGATCTCTTTACTATAGCAAAAGAGGTGGCGAAACGCTCGAGGATCTTATTCCGGAGTTCGAAAGAATAATGTTCCGCGATTCATATGACATGATCTGGAAATCACTCTCAGAAGGCGAAAAAGAAGTGATCAGGTGCATTAGTCGTACAAAGGATGGGAAGACTGACGAGATAAAAGCACTGATGGCAAATCCTGCGTCATATCCTGTTTACAGGAACAGGCTGATCAATAAGCATCTTGTGAGCGGAGAAAGAAGGGGGTATCTGAAATTTAGGCTTCCGCATTTTGAAGATTTTGTAAATCTTTGGGGAGACAGTTGAGCTCCAAATAGCGATAGATGAATGTAAGTAAAACATGAATTAAAATTACATTAAAGCTTTGTTAAATCGCATATAAATTGCCGAATTCTACGAACCCTGCATGTTAAAATAAAAGCATCAACGGGGTTCTTTTTTAGTGTGAGGAGATGGCCTATGAGGAGCAAAAAAAAGTTTAAAAATGTATTGGCAATTGGACTGGCAGCGATACTTGCGGCAGCATCTGTGCCAATGAATGCTTATGCGGAAGAAAACATCGATTCTGAGCTGATGTTGACGACTGAGGAAGAAAACAATCCGGAAGAAAAGGGACTTGCTGCTTCCGAAGATGGATCGGCCTACGAATCTGAAGATGATGCTGAGGAAATCGGTTGGGTGGAGGAAGGCTCTAAAGATGCCGACGAAATTGGCGACGACGAGGAAGACGCCGACGCTGAGAATGAATCATCTCAAAATGCTGAAGAATCGGAAGATGAGGAAGGCATCGATGACGAGAAAATTATTGACGATGAGGAGATAGAAAAAGCAGATCTTCTCAAAAATACCCCTGCACCTGTGCTCACCGGGCAAAGTGTGTGGAGAACTGATGCTTCAACAGCTACAGTGAAATTCCACACTGATACTGCAGGAACCTACTATTATGTTGTTTCAGACAGTGAAACTGCGAATGTTGATGATATCATAAGTGGTACCGGTACTGCAGTAGATACTGCAGGTATGGTAAAAATAGATATAGATGAAGATGATGGATTATCCAGCGGAGCACAGTATGTACATGTTGTTCTTGTTGATGGAGAATCAAATACGAGCAATGTACATACTATTTTTATGCCCTATGATGTATATTATTTCGATGATTTTGAGTGTTATGATGTAAACACATACATCGCTCAGAGCGGATCCCCTCTGGCTCCAATCCAAACGAGTGCTAATGGTAATGGGGATTCAGATCAGATAATAGTTAATCGTGCTGATGAAAATGGCAAGGCTTTGCAATTGCTTGGCAAATCAGGGTGGGCTTCGGATCAGAGGGTAGCGCTTCCATCAAACATACCACAAGATTCCCTTTATGTATTTGAAGGAAAATTTAACATTGACGAAGCTGGAAGTAGTGATGGTATAAGATTTGCCTTTATGGAAGATGGTGGTTCCGGTGCTGGTGCAGAAGCGGGATTGATGGTGCGAAATAATATTATTATTAAGCACTTTAATGACACGTCATACAATTTTGGCACTACTGAAAATGATGTTTGGTATACGGTAAAGATAGTGGCCTCACCAAGCAGTGGTACCTATGATTTATTCCTTAATGGCCAGCGCTTTGTGAATATTCCTGCGCCATCGCAACTTGACTATTTATGGTTCAGTGCGGTGTGGGTTTCAAGAGCATACTATGATGATCTTAAATTTTATACTATCTCCCCAGTCACCGTAACTTTTGATTCCAACGGTGGCTCTGATGTTGGTACTCAATATATTATCCCAGGAGAAACGGCGGCATTGCCTGATCCGGATCCTACAAAGGATGATGCTACCTTTGTTAAGTGGCTGCTTGGTGCAGAAGAGTTTGATTTTGATACTCCAATCACTGAAGATATCACTCTGGTTGCAGAGTGGGAAGATACTTTTTTAAGAATCACAGGTAAAAGCGCATTAAGAACAAATGCCACCACGGCATCTGTAAAGTTTCTTTGCAACAAAGTAGGAACCTACTATTATCAGGTGACAGACAGTGCGACAGCACCTTCTGCATCGGATATCAAGGATGCTGCTCTGGCATATGCAACAGGCACAGGAAAAGGATCAACTGTAAAGGGCACTGTTAAGATAGGAAGCGTTGAAGGGCTTTCTTCCGGTGCGAAATATGTGCATATAGTTGTTTATAGTGATGATTTTGTAAGTAATGTTCACACAATTGAACTTCCATATGAAGCATATTACTTTGATGATTTTGAGAGTTATCCTGAAGATACATATATTGCTCAGAGCGGTACGCCTATGTCACCGCTGACTCAACGCAAAAATGGATCCAGTGATAGTAACCAAAAAGTGGCTTTCAGGGGTACAGATGGGAAGATACTTCAGATTGAGGCGGTTAGTTCAGACCAGGCAACGAGAAGCGACCATTATGTAGGATTATCTTCAGATATGCGTAATCTTAACTGCGACTGGGTCCTTGAAGGAGATATTTGCCTCCCTGATGACGGTACCGGAAGGCAACTTCTTTTGGTGCTTGGAAGATGGGATTATATCAGAAACGGTATCCTTATTCAGGGAAATAAGGTTTATGACGGAACTGGCAGTGAAGAACTGGGGGATTTCACCGCGGGTTCATGGCATCATGTAATGATAAAGTTATATCCTGCATCCAAGACTTATGATGTGGTGATTGATGGAACAACAATCTGGCAGGGGGTAGCAAATAATAATGTAAAAGATATTGATCAGGCTTGGTTATCGACCGGAGAGAGGGATGGTAGTGAAGATGGCCTTACTGCACAATTTGATAATCTGAAGTTTTATACTGTACAAAACGAAGATGGATGGGTAACCTCGTATGCTGAACTGCAGGCTGCACTGGCTGACGAAAATGTTACGGAAGTTGTTGTGGGCAATGAAATACTGCTTCCTGAAGGGGCAGTTGTTGACGGACATGGCAAGACTGTCCGGGTACCTGAAATCTATTTTAATGAAGATGGGACTGTCAACGAAAATGCAAGTGCTTTCAATATATTCAGATCCAGTGAAACTTCTTCGGTCATTATGAACATGACAGTTTTGGGAGGGGCACAAAGCGCTATTATTGTTTGTAACAGACGGTATGGTAATACGATGAGAGTGAGTAATGTCACTGCCACAAGGTCGCTCAATGGCTTTGAAAATTACTACGATTCATATCTTGTCCTTGAGAACTGCACAGCTCATCACAATGCTGTGGGCGTCAGAACAGAGGGCAGTACTGCCACCATTATGGATAACTGCAGTATAACCAATAATCGTGACTGCGGAGTGTTGGTTAAACAGATTGATTACACCAGTGCGGGATATCTCTATGCCAATAACTGTGTTATAGCCAATAATGGCGGATATGAAAATGAAGCTTATGGTGCAGGAATATCAGCAACTGCTACAGGCGGAAGCGACAAGCGTCCCGCGAGAGTTTATCTTACTAATTGCACCATAACAGGAAATGCCCTGAGGACCAATGAAACTTCTGCTTTGAGGGCGGGTGGAATTGGATTCAATAATTCAAAACTTTATGCTGCTAATTGCGTGATTGTTGACAATGTATGCGTCAATGATGAAGGCGTCGTGACCAAATCTGATATTTGCATGGGGTGGTATAACACGCTTCCTGAGCTTCATCTTAAATCCAGTGTTTATGGTTATATTGAAAAGATAAATGAAGAAAACGGGTACACCGTTGACATTTCAGATGATTGTGTTGTGGATACGTCATACAGAACCGCTTCTGCATATGTCAGAGAGGGAGTAATGACCCGTTATGGTGTATCTCCACAATTTAAACACCCGGCTGTTGTGGAGATATCCGGATCTGATGGAGCATATTACGTGCCTATAAGCGGAAGCGGACCGGCAGCCGGTGGCGGCGTGAAAACGTACTTCAATTCTACCGATGAAAGTAAGGTCAAAATGGGCTACAGTGATGACGGCGGAGGTACCATTATCGGAATGGGTACCCTTACCCAGCCTGATTCATCCCATGAAGTTACGACCTATTACGGGGGTGGTGCCCGAGCAGCCGGTGTGATTGGTGCATCTGCTTCAGATGGAATCACATTGAAACCGGTTCTTACAGGCAAAAGCGTATGGCGTATAGATGCCACCACAGCAACAATCAAGTTCAGATCTGATGGTGCAGGTACGTATTATTATATAATCTCCGACAGCGCTGATAAGCCAACTGCAGAGGAAGTGAAGAATGGCAGTGATGGTACAGGCAATGCTGTTGAGGGTATAAATTCTATTACGCTTCCCGCTTCAAAGCTTGACAGTGGGGCGAAGTATGTCCATATCGTGGTTGAAAACAGCCTGTTGAGTGATGTTCATACAATAGAAATGCCGTATGACTCGTATTACTACGAAGATTTTGAGAGCTATGAACCGGGGACGTATATCAAGCAGGACGGAGAACCACTGGCACCTCTGACTCAGATAAATGAAGGAAAAGGCGACGCTTACCAGAAGGTGGTATATAACAGCGGAGTTGGAAATTCCCTTCAGCTGGAGTCTTCGAAAGAAAACCCTTCTGTGATCAGTGAGCAGAGAATTGTTCTTCCTGAACAAATGCGAAGTACGGGCAAATTGTGGGTGCTTGAAAGTGATTTCTGCGTTCCTGTGTCAGGAGGCGGAGATCAGCTCATATTAACCTTCGTTGATGACGATGCAGAAATAAGTGATGGAATCTGGATTAAGGGAAATAGTATTTACTCCGGAGATAAAGAAACATATCTTGCAGCAAATACTGTGGGAAGCAGACGTCATGTGGTCATAAAGGTATATGCATGGAAAAATACCTATGACATTATTGTTGATAATGAAGTAATAGGACAGGGACTGACAGGAAGCCCGACCGGTGTGAGTGCCATAAGGCTTTCGCCTGGAAACGACGGAAATAGCTACAGTTCTTACGTTGCTCAATATGATAATCTTAAATACTACACATTAGCCCCTGTAACAGTTGCTTTTGATTCCAACGGCGGCAGTACAGTTCCCGCGCAGTATGTTCTCTCGGGAGAGACCGCAACAAAGCCCGAAGACCCCACCTGGGAGAATCATATCTTCAAGGGCTGGTATCTGGGAACAGAACTGTTTGATTTTGCCACTCAGATTACTGAGGACATCACCCTCACGGCCGAATGGCTCACTGACGGAGAGATCAATCCGCAGGTAAGGATTGATAACTGGGTTTATGGACAACCGGCCAATGCGCCGTACCTCTTGGAGGGCAGCAACCCCGGAGGCGGAGCTGTAACCTACGAGTATAAGGTTAAGGGTGCTGATGATTCCACATATACAGGCACCGTACCCTCTGAGGCCGGCAATTATACCGTCAGGGCCACAATTGCAGCCGCAGGCGATTACAATGCAGGAGTTGCAACTTATGATTTTGCAGTTGAAAAGGACAACCATGAAGATATTGCACAGGAAGATGAAGTTCCAAGTGAAACCGCTACTTTAGACAGGTCCTTCGGACTTGCATTCATTCCTGAAGGCGCGTCCTATGCCGGAACAGGAACCATTGGTGGCAGCAATCCTGAGCTCATAAACGGCACGCCCACAATCGAAGGACGTACCTTGACCTACAGCACCACGGCTCAGCCTGCCGGATCCAGCGCGACCATTACCATAAGGGTTGTCAATGCGCTGAATTTCAACGACTTCAATGTGACAGTTACCGTAACGGCAAAGGAAGAGGAAGAGGAAGTCCGCGATTATATCTGGCTGGAGGAAATAGCCCCACAGCCTTTCTGCGGCTCTCAGATCAAACCGGTTCCCGTGGTACACTTCAGGGATAAGACCCTCACCGCAGCTGATTACACGGTATCCTACAAGAACAATGTAAATGCTGCAGACAAAGATGCTGTAAATGCAAAAGGAGTGAGCATTGCACCTACCATTATAGTAAAGGGTAAGGGCAACTACGCAGGAACTGCATCGGAGACCTTTACCATAACCAAGCTAAATATGCAGAATGCCACTGCTCCTGATCTGTACTTTGCGTATAACAGTAGGAAGGCTCAGTACGGCAAGCCCAAGGTTACTTACGACCTGAACGGCAAGATACTGACCCTTAAGGAGAACAGGGACTATACCATAGAGTTTAGTAAAACAGGAGACTACAAGGCTCCTGACAGATATCCCACACTAATAAGGGGCATGGGAAATTACGAGGGCAGCAGATACTATGAGGTAATAATTGCAGGGCAGGAAGAGACTCTTTTGTCCAAGGCAACTGTAGCTGCAATTCCCGACCAGAAGTACTCGGGAAAGAAGATCATCTTCAGCGTGATGAAGGATAATCCTTCGGACAATGAGACATTTGCCCTGGCCAAGAACAGTGACCAGCCGTTTGAGTTCTCTGTCAAGTACAACAGGAAAGAGCTTGAATACGGTGAAGACAAGGATTATGTGATTCTTGATATCGAACAGAACAAAGAGATAGGGACTGCGACAGTCATAATCAAAGGTACCGGAAATGTGACGGAAAACGGAAGTTTTGTTGGTTATAAGACCGCAACCTTCAAGATCAAGGGAACGGCGCTGTCATCCGTCAAGTGCGATAAGCCCGTGAACTTCACCTATGACGGAGGCTTCCACAAGCAGGAACCGCTCCTTTATACAATGTCAGGAACGGAAAAGAACTATCTCACACCGAATGATGACTACACTGTAGACTATAAAGACGCATCCGGACATTCCGTTGATCCCAGAAAGGCAGGGACCTACACGGTGATCTACACCGGAATAGGTGCTTACACGGGAACTGTCAAGAAGACATATAAGATCAACCCGTTTACTGAGACTGCTACGACAAACGGCATTCAAGTTACGGTCAGCCCTGGTTCCTACACTTACACCAAGGGCGGCGTAAAACCGGGAAGTGTAAATACCGACGAAGTAACGGTGAAATTTGTCTTTGGCGGACGCAATGTGACGCTGGAAAAAGACACGGACTACACCCTTAAGTGGAGCAACAACAACGCAGTTACGACAGCTTCGATCAGGAAGAAACCTACAGTTACGGCCGTCCTGAAGGGCAACTTCAAGGGAAGCAAGTCTGCGGAATTCACCATTACAGGAAGTACCCTCAGTGCTGCATCTGTAAATGTCGTGACAACGGATGTTGTCTATGCGCAGAAGCCCGGTATCTGCAAGACAACGCCCACTATCACCGATGCGGTGACGGGTGCCAAGCTCGTGGCGGGAACGGACTATGAAAAGACCTTCAAATACACTTATGCTCAGACTACTCATGTTAAAGTAAAGAAAACAGTTAACAAGAAGACAGTCTATAGTGATGAAGAACGGGCAGCCGGAACTGAGGTGAATCCGAAAGAAGATATCATCCCTGCAGGATACAGGATCAACGTGACCATAAAGGGCAAGGGTAACTACTTCGGTACCGGAGAAGAGGCCGCAACGATAACAGGAAGCTTCTATTACGTAAGCAAGAGCCTTGCAAAGGCAACTGTGAAGATCGCCAACAAGCAGTTCACCGGAGAGCCCATCGAGCTTGAAGAAGAGGATATCACAGTCCGGTTCGGCAATGATGATCCGCTGGTATTGGGAACTGATTATGTGATCGTTCCGGGAAGCTATCTTAAGAATACCAACAAGGGAACTGCCAAGGTTACCATAGCAGCTGTTCCGGGAGGCAACTATGGAAACAGGAAGACGGTGAGCTTCAAGATTGTTGCCAAGACCATGAATTACACGATCCATTATGACAACAACAAAGCTTTGCTGGCACAGACTCTTTACGATAAGTATGGCAACGGCGCAGAAGGCGGAGCAGATGCTTGGTTCGATGCCAATTATCGCATAAACGGAACCATGAAGGATTCCTCCACCGCCAGGGGAGCCAAGGTGACCAAGAATGCCTTCGTACTCCAGAAGAAAAGCGCAACCGTCAAGTGGGTAAGTTCGACGGATGCGGTATTTACCGGCTGGAACACCAAGGAGAATGGAAGCGGCAATGCGATTGCCAACCAGGGGGTATTTTCACCTACATGGATTGCCAATTTGATTTTTGGTGAGAAGTACGACCTGTTCGCACAGTGGGATGTAAAGTGATGTTAACTAAATGAGATCATGCGAGATTTCTTTTCACCCAAAATCGGGGCTGCCATATCGGCAGCCTCGTTCTGATTGTGTATCATTTAATGGACATGAATTTTGATATTTTTTTCTTACCTGAAGTTGCAGAACCTGTAGAATAGAAGGTAAGAGGTCAACTATGTTAGAAGTCATCAATAGGGAAAAGAACTGGTACCCACCGGAAATTGCTGAAAGCTATATAGATTCAGTCCTTCGAGATATCCACGTGACTGATCGCGACTCCTATGACTGGGTCGAATTTCTGATAACCGAGCCGTATATCGACATCCTGCTCATCTCTGTAAGAGACGGAGACAAGGATGATTGCTATATACGCCGGTTTACTTTTAGTGAGGATTACTGCTGGAATCAGGAAGAGGAAGAGGAGTTTGAAGAATTTTTCCTTAACAGCAAATATCCGGTGCTGTTCCTGTCCTCGTATTTTGACCGCATTTATGCGTATTACTCGGAGAAGTATCCCGGCTGGCATCTTAAAAGATACTTTACCAATCCGGAACGACTTCTGGATCACATCCACCATTGCATGAAGCAGAATACCATCAAGGAACTGCTGTATAAGGCGGGCTTGGATGAGCTGGCTGTCAGGGCGCCTAAGGCCGATGAGGTGAACCTGCTGGCTTCAAGCCCTGCGGAGATATATGAAGTGCCTTACCGTGTCGTAAAAGCGCTGAACTGCAAGTACGGTGCCAAAATACTCTCTGATCAGGGAAACAGGGAATCTCTCAAAGAACTTAACCGGCGCTATCCCGACATGTTTAAGGTGCCCCTTAACGATCCCCAGTGCGCATATCTGATACGTTTGCTGGGCGGCAATCTTGAATGGCCAGAGATCTACAGGCTTTTCATGGCCGGCAGGCAGCGCCTTGCCAATATGTGGAGCTACATCCAATATGCCAATTTTGTCAGCTCAGAGGACTCTCCTCAGAAGAGGGAGAAAAGAGAGAGGCTGCAAAGGCTGGCTAAAGTGGATCCTGTATTTGAGAAGTATATGGATAAGATAGACAGGGATGAACTTGGGAGGATTGCCTTCTATCTTCTGGATAAGAGGGAGGAATTCGACAGGGATATTCGCAGATCCATCAGGAAAAGAAATCCCGACTGGCAGGAACGAGACGGTGAATATGTAGTCAGATATCCCCAGACAATCTGCGATTTCTGCAGGGAAGCTGTTTATATGAGCAACTGTCTTCTTACTTATCTGGAGGCTTTTGTTGAGAATGAAACGGATATTCTTCTCATGAGAGAAGAGAGTGATGTCAACAGACCGTTCATAACCATAGAGATTCACAAGAACGCACTGACACAGGCATACCACAGATTCAACAGGGATTGTAACGCCGATGAAGCGGAGTGGATAAGGGCGTACTGCAGAAGACATGGCATTGATTGCGATGGATATAAGTTTAATTGGAATGTGGATATGCTGTAAGAGGATAAAGAATACAAAAGAATAAAGAATACATAAGAAGAGAAGGATGCCCCGTCAAAGAGGCATCCTTTTTCAAATGTCAGGACATTAAACCGGGGCAAATGTGATAAAATGGAAGTGCGTTTGAATTACGTATGAATCCAAGAAAAGGCGGAATATAAGCTATGAGAAGAAAAGCAATATTGTCATATTTTTTCATTATTCTGGGAGCTATCATGGCAAGTGCTTCGGTTGCACTCATACTGCTTCCCAATGATGCCATAGACTACGGAACCGCAGGCGTGGCAATCATTATCAGCAAACTCACTGGATTTCAGCTTCCAATCTGTGTTATCGCGGTATTTTTGCCCTTCATCATAGCAGGATACGTCTTCCTGGGAAAGAAATTTACCGCAAAGGCCGCTGTCGGTTCACTTGTCTATACCGTTGGCCTTGATTTCTTTGAGAACATCCCATTGGAGCTTAATACGGAGCACTTCCTGGCGGTGGCCTTCGGTGGCGCGATCCTTGGAGCGGGACTGTCACTGATACTGAGAAACGGCGGTTGTATTGACGGCTCCGAGATCCTTGCAAATATCATTGTAAAAAAGCTGTCGGATAAAACCGGACACAACTACAGCATGACACCTGTTCTTCTGACATTTAACGCGCTGGTGTACATGACGGTTTTCGTAGTGATCGATGCTACGGCAGCTCTTTTGAGCCTTCTGGTTTACGTGGTGGCAACAGCTGTCATCGACCACTATACGGATCACTTCGAGGCCATCAAGCAGGTGACCATCATTACTCAGGATCCGGACGGGCTTATAGCCGATATCAAGAACAAGCTGAACAAGACCTGCACCATCATGGATTCAAGGGGAGCGATCGCAGGAGAGAACAATACTCTCATCTGCTATATCAGTTACTTTGAACTTCCGGTGATGAAGGAAATCATTTCATCCCACACGGGGACCTTCAGTACGGTTTCCACCATCGATGAGATACTAAGGTAAGGGGTAATATAAATATGAAATACATTCTGGCAATCGGAAACAGCTTTTCGAGGGATGCTACGGCGTACCTTCACGGTGTCTGTGAGAACCTTGGCATTCCGGTACATGTGGTAAACCTCTATATCGGAGGCTGTCCTCTTGAGCGCCACTGGAACAACATAGAGAAGAATGAGAGGGCCTATCAGTATCAGGAAAACGGCGTCGTCACCGACAGATACGTGAGCATAGCCGATGTTCTGCATGAAAAGCCCTGGGACTATATAGTGACCCAGCAGTCCAGTCACGACAGCGGATGGCTTGATACCTACGAGCCCTTCACAGGTCTTTTGTTGGATTATCTGAAAAAAGAGGTGCCAACAGCAAAGATCTTAATGCAGCAGCCCTGGGCCTATGAGATTGATTCTGACCACGGATGCTTCATCCGCTACAATCGCGATCAGCAGGAAATGTACAGAAGATCAAGAGCCAACTATCATGCCATTGCAGATAAGTACGGCTTTCCACTCATCCCCTGCGGCGACGTAATCCAGAATATCAGAAAGCACCCCGAATTCGACGTATCAAAGGGTGGAAAATCCATCTGCCGCGACGGCTTCCACATGCACTACCTCTACGGCAGATTCGCTCTTTCCTGCACCTGGGCCAAGACCCTTCTTGACGCCGACATCAGCAAATGCACCTTCATTCCCAAATGCTGCGACACCGATGAAGTGGCAGATGAGAAGCTTATCGAGCTGATAAGGGATGAAGTGTGTCTCATTTGACACCCCTTAACTTTATGGTACAATGTCTTTTGGCCAAAAACGGAAGTGTTTGTTTTATATAGACAGGAGCACATTATGGAAAAGAAGGCTCTTATAGCCATGAGCGGCGGCGTTGACAGCAGTGTTTCTGCGGCCATCATGACGGAGCGGGGCTATGACGGCATGGGATGCACCATGCGACTGTATGAAAATGATATGATCGGCGAGGATCTTTTCGGCACCTGCTGCAGCTTAAAGGATACCACCGATGCCAGAGCGGTCTGCGAAAAACTTGGGATCCCTTACAACATTTATCACTGCGAGGCCCAGTTTACCGAGAAGGTCATTGAACCCTTTGTGTGCAGCTACGAGAGAGGCGAAACCCCAAATCCCTGCATTCGCTGCAACAGATACCTTAAGTTCGACATCCTCTACAACAAGGCCAAAGAGCTTGGCTACGACAATATAGTTACGGGCCACTATGCAAGGATAGAGGAGAAGGACGGACATCTTTATCTTATGAAGGCGGTGGACCCTGCCAAGGATCAGAGTTATGTCCTTTATGACCTCACCGAAGAGCAGCTTGCACACACTTTTTTCCCTCTTGGGGGGATGAAGAAGAGTATGACCCGGGAAATTGCGGATAAGTACGGCTTTGTGAACTCCCATAAGAAGGAGAGCCAGGATATCTGCTTTGTTCCGGACGGCGACTACGGCGCCATGATAAGGCGTTACCGGGGAAAAGAGTATCCGAAAGGCGATTTTGTTGACCTTCAGGGGAACGTACTTGGAACCCATGAGGGCATCATAAACTACACCATCGGCCAGAGGCGCGGTCTTGGAATCCCTGCGGACAGAAGGCTCTACGTGTTCAGACTGGACGTTGAGAATAACAGGGTGGTGCTGGCTGATGATCACGACCTTTTCAGGAAGAGGCTAAAGGTCCGAGAATTCCACTGGATAACAGGCAAGATGCCGACGGAAGACTTCAGGTGCAGTGCCAAGATAAGATACAGGCACAAAGAGCAGCCTGCCACTGTGACAGTTACAGAGGGCGGAGAGTGCGCCATCATAGAATTTGATGAACCACAAAGAGCAATAACCGCAGGTCAGTCGGCGGTCCTTTACGACGGGGACTATGTCCTTGGCGGAGGGATCATCGACTCAGTGCTGTGATCTGCATTAAATATGTACCATAGAAGAAAAGAGGAGTTTTAACACATTATGAAAAAAGACAACATCATCCTGGTTGGCATGCCTGCCTCAGGAAAGAGCACAATGGGCGTTATCCTTGCCAAGATCCTGGGATACAACTTTATTGACGCAGACATTGTGATCCAGGAAAAAGAGGGCAGAAAGCTCTCAGAGATAATTGAGCAGGACGGGGTGGAGGAATTCATTGCGATCGAGAACCGCATCAACTCCGAGATCGTTGCCCAGAAAACCGTTATCGCCACAGGCGGCAGCGTAGTATACGGCAAGGAAGCCATGGATCACTACAAGAACATCGGACGGATCGTTTACCTTAAGGTGTCGATGGACGAGCTGACAAAGCGTCTCAGCGATGTAAGACAGAGGGGCGTTGTGATGAGAGAAGGCCAGTCCCTGGTGGCTCTCTACAACGAGAGAAGCGCACTTTACGAGCAGTACGCCGATGTAACGGTAGATGAAAAGGATCTTTCTCTCGAGGAGGTTCTTGCGGAAATAATCGCAGAGCTGTCCAGACAGAAGAGCATCAGCCCAGAAGCTCAAGCAACTCTTCTTTTGTGAGGCTGGGACTTTTAAGAGCATCGGAATCAAGGAGCAGGTCCGCCAGCTCCTTTTTTTTGCTCTGAAGTTCGATGATGCGCTCTTCGATGCTGTCCTTCATAATGATGCGGTAGACCGTGACCACATTTTTCTGACCGATCCTGTGGGCTCTGTCTGTGGCCTGATTCTCCACCGCAAGATTCCACCAGTGGTCGTAATGGATCACGATATCCGCTGCGGTGAGGTTAAGCCCTGTGCCGCCGGCTTTTAAGGAAATGCAGAACACGTTGGAGTCGTCCTCCTGGAAGGCATCAACCATTTTTATCCTGTCCTCTTTTTTGGTGGAACCGGTAAGAAGGTGATATTTAACCCCTGCCTCCCGAAGAAGGACCGTGAGCCTCTCCAGCATTGAGGTAAACTGGGAGAAGAGCAGTACCTTGTGGCCGCTTTCTGCGGCCGCCTTTATCATCTCTATGCACAGGTCTGCCTTGGCACTGCCACCGTCGTATTTGTCATAAATAAGTCCCGGATCGCAGCACAGCTGGCGAAGGCGGGTAAGCTCGGACAGGATCATTATCCTGTCTTTTTTGATCTCATCCTCATCCTTGGAGCTTACAAGGAGCTTCACATTCTGAAGGTGTGCGTCGTAGAGCTTCTTCTGGCCATCGGTCATGGCGGTGACGATGTTCTCCTCAAGCTTGTCGGGGAGGTCTGTAAGAACATCCTTCTTAAGTCTCCTCAGAACGAAAGGAGCGATCATCCTTTTTAGGCGCTCCATGGCGCTTTGGTCTTTGTCCTGAACCACAGGTACTTCCAGAAGCTCTCTGAATTTCTTGTATGAGAAAAGATATCCCGGCATGCAGAAGTCAAAGATGCTCCAGAGTTCACTTAATCTGTTCTCAATAGGGGTTCCCGTCAGGGCAACCTTAAAGGAGGCGCTTACGGATTTTACCGCCTTTGCCACTTGGGTGGAAGGGTTCTTGATGAATTGCGCCTCATCGATGACCATGCATTCAAAGGATAAGTATTTGTACAGATCTATATCTCTTCGAAGGAGGTCATAGGAGGTTATGATAACGTCCGTTTCCTCCTCGTCTATTTCCGAGGTGATCCTCAGTCTGTCGGGCTTTATGCCAACCGCAAGCTCGCAGTTAAGGCTTTTTGTGAATTTTCTGATCTCATGCTGCCAGTTGTAAACCAGGGAAGCGGGGCACACTATAAGTGAGCATCTGTTTTTGACGCCCTTCCTCGTTGACTCTTCCTTCATGAAAAGAAGGAAGGAGAGGACCTGCAGCGTTTTTCCAAGTCCCATGTCGTCAGCCAGAATCCCGCCGAAGGAGTTCTTCTTAAGAAGTGAAAGCCACCTGTAGCCTGTCTTCTGATAATCACGAAGTACGTCCTTAAGACTGTCCGGCACGGGAATATCGCAGTCCCCATCCATGGAGAAGGAGGATGCCAGTTCTTTAAAATCACCGCCCCGGATAAGCCTTGTATGCTCGTATTCCTGTGAACGTACAGAAAGCTCATCCAGGAAAAGAGCTCTGTACTTGGGGATCGCAGCGTGGCCCTCCAGGATCTCCTTTGACGTAAGCCCAAGGCCGTCCTTAAGGGAGTACAAAAGCTCCATTTCATCTCCGGAGAGCCTTAGGATGTCCCCGGAGGAGAGTCTGTAGTACTTCTTTTTCCTGTCATATTTGGTGAGTATCTCGTTCAGCTCATCGGCAGTCATGCTCACGGGAACGATGGACAGCTGAAGAAGATCGGAGGCCACGGAAACTCCCAGGCTCACAGTGGGCTCACCGGTGATGCGGACCTGCTTTAGGGATTCCGACAGGTACACGTCGCCGATCCTGTTAAGAAGAGAAATGTCATCCGCAATAAACGAGTAGATCCTGTCAACGGAAGTGTCGTCACCTTCAAGTATGAGAAGACCACGTTTTTCATCCAGTCTGTCAAAGTGCTGGCTCACCGCCTTTGCGGCCTGATTCTCAAGGTAGAGGCTTCTCTTTATTCCGGTGGAAGACTGCTGCAAACTGCCTGCATCCGGCTCTTTTCCCGCATCTTCAAAAATGTTGTAAACTGCCTCCTTGAAGGTTCCCTCAAAATAAACCGCCTGCAATCTGCAGGTCAGGGTCAGGGGGTCCGGAAGATCCAGATAGATCCTGAAGGTGGGAAGGTCCGGGGCATACTTTGACGGTTCAAAGCCGTCACAGCTGACATTGAAGAACTGCTCCAGCACAGGGAAAAGACCTGTGGAAAACAGGGTTAAGTCTTTTTCCGAAATAAACAGTTCGTTCTCGGTGCGGCGGGCAGACAGAAAGCGCAGGAAAGGAAGGATCTCTTTTGCACTTTCCCTGGGAAATCTGTGGAGCTTGCGTCTGCGTTCAAAATATATGTGGGAATAGCCCTCGAACATGGTAAAGGAAGCGGATTCGAAGGTTATGCCGTTCTTGTCTTTTTCAATGTGAAGGTCAATGGGCGGAAATACGGGAGAGATCTCAAGGACCCGCTCTTCGGTATATCTTGCCCGAAAGTCCGTGTTGAGGAAACGGATCTCTGAGAGTATTTCAAAGAAGTCGTCGATCTCATGGCCAAAGAGCTCGATCTGCTTGGCGTGGCCCTTGGCATAGGTGTAGGAGATGGAGCCGCGCTGCACCAGGGATATGGAATTGTCCCGAAGCTGATGGTCTCTGAAGTAGGCATAGAGAAAATCGATGATCTTAGCTGAGGTTTCGGAGAATGCAGAGATGTCGTGGGTGAACTCCAGATGTTTGCCATAGCTTACGGTGTCGTGATTTTCGATGGCGCGAAGAAGTTCGATGATGTCCTTGAGAACGTAGTGATGGCCGGTGGTTCCGGACACAATATTAAAGGAAACCCACAGGCGGTCCCTGGAAAAGACCGCATGGGGCTCAAGTTCCACAAAGGATGCCTTTCTGTACAAAAGAGGTGAGGCCGCTTCCGGAGAATAGGCGCGAAGGAGGTTCTTGGTCTCAAAGGAGGTGTAGTGGAAATCTCCCCCGGCACCTGAAACAAACCGCCTTCCGGAGCCGGATACGAAGCTGCCTCTTAAATTGTTGTCAAAACTGTTAGTCTGCATGGCACATCAAAGTGATACATATGAATCCAGAGTTTTAAGAACGTCTTCGAAATACTGCTTTCTTGTAGCTTCGTCCGAGTTAAAGATCTCGTGACGGGAGTTTTCATAGTGGATAAAGGATGCGGAGGGCACGGCGGCCTTGAAGGCCTCGTAGCCTGCAGGATCGATAAGGTGATCCTGTCCCGCTGTCATTACCGTCACGGGGATCGATATGTTTTTGGCATATTTGATGACCCTTGAGGTTGCCTTCATGCTGGCAAGAGCCCAGGAAAAAGAGGCACCGGTGGTCTGATAGTTCTCATTATTGCGGCGCTGCCTGAGCTGATACTCAAACCTTGGCCTTGACACGGCGCTGCTGACTTCAAGCTTTGCAAAGGGGTCGAAGTGCTTCTGGCCGGGAGCAAGCTCTTTTTCCTTGCCAAAGACCTTGGCGTAGAGCCCGATAAAAAACTGCAGGATGGCAGGGTAGTCGGCCCCTTTCATCTTGAACATGGGTGAGCTGAGGATAGCACCCTTAAATACCTTGGGGTACTTCTCCAGGAAAAGAGCTCCTACGCACCCGCCCATGGAGTGGGCAATAAGAAGCATGGGAAGAGTGCCCAAAGAGGGTGCTACCACGTTGTCAACAAAGCATTTCAGGTCCTCCACATAGGTGTCATAGCTGTCAATGCAGATGACGTCGTGCGCAGGCGCTTTGCCTTCCGAATAGCCGTGGCCCCGCTGCTCCATGAAGTAAACTCCGAATCCCGCCTGATACAGGTACCAGGCGTACTCTCTGTATTTGCCGAAAAACTCGGCCATGCCGTGGACTATGGTGACGCAGGCTTTGGGAGAATCGGGAACCGCACAGTAGTAGCGAAGTCTTGTGCCGTCAAAGCTTTCTAAGGTTCCTTGCTTTACATTGTCTCTGAACCACGCCTCGTTTTCTGTTTCCATGGTTTCGAAGAAGCCGCCTTCTCCGAGAAAATATATATCATTCATTGGAATCTTCTCCTGTTATTGTCAGTGTCTTTTGGCTCCGGGCCTTGCATTTTCCCTGTTCCAGAGTCTGTCATAGGAAAGTCCCGTAACCTTTTCGCAGATCTTCTTTTCTTCCTCGGTGGTCACGGAAGAGTTAGTGCCGCGTCTTCTTGCGATTTCCTTCTGGACAACCTTAAACTCTTTTCCCGTAAGAGGAAATACGTATCCGACGATGATGAGCAGGACCATCAAAAAAGCCGGAACGAACACGAAGATCATAACAATGCCCCGCTGGGTTGAAACCGCCTGGCGAAGCCCCTGATTGGCGATATTTGAATCGTAGCCTACTGCTGAGAGAAGGAAGCCGATGATGGCAGCGGAAAGGCCTGAGGAGATCTTCCTTGCGAAGGTTGCCATGCCGGATACGATGCCGGGCCTTCTGATGGAGGTGATGAGCTCATCAACCTCAGCCATGTCGGCCATGATGGAGAAGATACTGGTCAGGGTTGCTGCGTTGCCGATGCCGATAAGGCCTGCCATCACAAGCACGGGAACGATGCTTGCTCCTTCATGGGAGAAGAAGAGAAGTCCCAGAGTTCCAAGAAGCCTTAAAGGAGCGCCGATAAGGATGGTGGTTCTCTTGGAGGTCTTTGCCATAACGGGGCCCCAGATGAGCATTCCCACCAGCTGGGTTATAAGAAGCACCGCCATAAGGTAGGTGAAATAGCCGTTTCCGTAGCCGTTGAGAACGTCGTCAACATAGTAAACAGCCATGCCGGAGACGAAGTCCATGCCGCACTGTCCAAAGAGATAGATGCAGATGAAAAGTCTGAAGGATCTGCTGTTGAATACGCTGGCTGCCTGAGGAAAGCTCTCAAGAAGGCTTGCCTTTACAGGCTCCTTCTGATGCTCCCAGGTTCCTGCAAAGGTGACCATGGATGTCACAAAGAAAAGGAAACCGAAGATAAGGGCGCAGCGCATGTAAGATGCAGTGTTAAGGTTATCTCGGATGATGAATGTGGGCACAAGGCCGCAGACCATGGACCCTAAGGTAGACCAGATCATACGTATATTTGAGAACCTGGCTCTTACGGTATAGTCATCGATCATGTCCGGAAGAAGTCCGTTATAGGGAACTGTGATGATGGTAAAGCCTGTGGAGAACAGGCAGTACATGAACAGGTAAAAGAAATACATGCCCATGATGGATCTGGTGGGAAGAGTGATCCACATCACTATAAAAGTGATGGCGGAAACAATGCCGCCTACGAGAATATAGAATCTCTTGGGACCGAACCTTGATACGGTCCTGTCTGTAATGTTGCCCATGATAGGGTCGGTGATGGCATCCCACACCTTACCCACAAGAGGAATGGTGCCCGCAAGCGCAGTGGGCATTCCAAGAGCCTTGGTAAGAAATACCGCAAAGAAGGTGTTAATGATGACAAAAGCGCCTCCCCCGTAGAATTCGGCCATCCCATACATTATTCTGCTGCCTAATCCATAGCTGTGCTTTTTGTTATCCATAAGTAAAACCCCCATTAGATTTCTGTGCGAAGCCGCTCTCCGGCTTCTGACACCTATATCATTATATCAAAAAGCGCGCGTTTATTGACACTAAGATAGCGATTATGTAAAATAATAACGCACGTTTTTATTTTTGACATCGGGGAGGAACGGTATGTCCAGAAAAGCTACCATTACGCAGAAAGAGATAATTAATGCTGCATTTAAGATAACAAGGAAGGAGGGCTTTGAGCAGATCACTTCCAGAAAGCTTGCGGCTGCTGCAGGCTGCTCAACCCAGCCCATCTTCAGGATCTACGAGAACATGGACGCCTTAAAGAAGGACGTCTATGACAGAGCCGCAGAGTATTATGCGGAGTACTACGCAGAGCGTGAGAAGACCCACGAGGTTCCCTTTGTGGATCTTGGACTGGCATATATCGGCTTTGCCCAGAAATATCCTCATCTTTTCAGACTTCTTTTTATTTCCGAGCATGGGAAGGACACCAGGAGCATGTATGATCTTGTAAACGGAGCTGAGGAGAATGTGGTAAATGAGATCAATAAGGCAGCAGCGAAGGGTGCTTCCAATGCTCAGCAGCTGTTTATGCAGATGTGGATATTTATCCACGGCGCCGGATGCATGGCCGTGACCGGTGATTATGACCTTGATGAGGCCACCAGCGTAAACATGCTGGAGTCTGCTTACAAGGCTTTCAGCAATTGATGGTGATGCTATGAAGTTTGAGAAGGATGTAGATGTCATCACCAGGATAAATGAATGTTATTCACGGATGAGTAAGGGCAAGAAGAACATTGCCACTTACATTTGCGACCACTACGAGCAGGCTGTTTTCATGACGGCAGCCGAGCTTGGCAAGATCGTCGGAATGAGCGAATCCACAGTGGTCCGCTTTGCCATGAGCCTTGGCTACGAGGGGTATCCCGAGTTTCAGAAGGCTCTTGCAAACTGGGTTGGGGATAAGTTCGGATCCGTTGAAAAAGTGGGACGCAGGTTCGGGAAGAGCAGTGAAGGAGAGATCCTTTCCAGTATTCTTCAGTCGGATATTTCAAATATCGAGCACACCATAAATAATATTGACGTTGCGGCCTTTAAGACTGCTGTGGATATCATCCTGAAGGCAAGGACGGTCTATATAGTGGGACTTAGAAGCTGCGAGCCCCTTGCCGATTTCCTCCATTTCTATCTGAATATGATAAGAGGAAACAACGTTCTTATCCGTACCACCAGTGTCAGTGAGATGTTTGAACAGATGATCCGGATAGGGGACAGGGACTGCATTATCGGAATCAGCTTTCCCAGGTATTCCATGAGAACCCTTAAATGCATGGAATTTGCCAACGACAGGAATGCCAAGGTTATAACCATCACAGATTCCATCCATTCTCCCATGAACCTGTATTCCTCCTGCAATATTCTCGCAAAGAGCGAGATGGCTTCCATAGTGGATTCGCTGGTGGCACCACTTAGCGTTATCAATGCCCTGGTGGTTGCCATGTGCATGAGACGTCCCAACGAGGTACAGGCAGACCTTAAGATGCTGGAAGAGACCTGGAACAACTATCAGGTTTATCTTAACGATGAGATCGACTTTGCTTCCAATGATGTGGATCTTCACATTATGAACAGAAGGAGCACCTGAGTGAAGAAAATAGCGGTTATCGGCTGCGGTGCAGCCGGAATGATGGCGGCGCTTGCTGCTGCGGAAAGCGGCGGGAGCGTCACTGTTTTTGAAAAGAATGAAAAGCCCGGCAAAAAAATATATATAACCGGGAAGGGGCGCTGCAACGTGACCAACGCCTGTGATGTCAGCGAGTACTTTGATAGCGTCCGGAGGAACCCAAGGTTTCTTTACAGCGCGGTCTATGGCTTTGATAGCGGCATGGTCATGGACTTTTTTGAGAAGAACGGCTGCAGGCTCAAGATTGAGCGCGGAGACAGAGTTTTCCCGGTATCCGATCATTCATCGGATATCATCAGGACTCTTTTTAATGCAGTTAAAAGAGCCGGCGCAAACGTGCAGTTTGATACGGAAGTTTACTCTGTGGAAGCCATTGGGGGCAGCGTTACGGCGGTTACATACAGCAGGAAGGATGACCCCATAACAAGAGAGGAATTCGATGCGGTGATCATCTGTACCGGCGGCAGGTCCTACCCGTCCACAGGCTCCACCGGTGACGGCTACAGATTTGCCAGGGATGTGGGTCATAGCATAGTGGAACCCAGACCTTCGCTGGTTCCCTTCGAGGTGGCAGAGAACTGGTGCACTGACCTTCAGGGCCTGTCCCTTAAGAACGTGGGCCTTAAGATGTATCAGGGCGAGCCTTTGGGGCAAGATAAAGGCACTCTTGCCGGCGCGCAGGAGAGCAAAGCCGCAGCCGAAGGCGGTAAGAGTGCCAAAAAGCCAAAGCCTGTTTACGACGGCTTCGGTGAGATGCTGTTTACACACTTTGGAGTCAGCGGACCTTTGGTGTTAACAGCCAGCTGCTACTATGACAGAGAAAAAAGCGCAAGACTTCTTCTTGATCTTAAGCCCGCCTTGAGCGAGGAGCAGCTTGACAAGAGGATCCTTCGGGACTTTGACGATGCGCCAAACAAGATCTTTCGGAATTCCCTGGGAGGTCTTTTCCCGTCAAAGCTTATACCCGTTATGGTGGAGCTGTCGGGCATAGATCCGGAAAAGCCTGTGAATTCCATTACCAGGGAAGAACGCCTGTCTTTCGTTAAGCTGATAAAGAATGTGCCAATGACGGTGACGGGAACCCGCAGCTTTAATGAGGCCATAATCACAAGGGGCGGAGTGAATGTGAAGGAGATAGACCCCTCCACCATGGAATCCAGGATAGTTTCAGGCCTGTACTTTGCGGGGGAAGTCATAGATGTTGACACCGAGACCGGAGGCTTCAATCTTCAGATGGCCTGGTCAACGGGGCACCTTGCAGGGGAGTGTGCCGCTGCAAAGTAAGATGGATATGAAGCGGCGCATAAAAAGAAGCCGGTGCATTAGCCGGAGCAGAAGATATATTACAGACAAGGAGATAAAGATATGAGCAGAAGCATTGCAATAGACGGACCTGCGGGAGCAGGAAAGAGTACCATAGCCAAGAAAGTGGCCAAGGAGCTTGGATTTATCTATGTGGATACCGGGGCTATGTACAGAGCTATGGCGCTGTATATGATAAAGAACGGGATCGATCCGGATGAATCGGAGAAGATCAGTGAAACCTGCCAAAGCGCCGACATCACCATCAGGTATGAAAGCGGCATTCAGGTGGTCTACCTTAACGGCGAGAATGTGAACAGCCTTATAAGAACAGAGGCTGTAGGTAATATGGCTTCAGCCAGCAGCGTCAACGGAGATGTGAGAAAAAAGCTGGTGGAGCTGCAGCAGAAGCTGGCAGAAACTACGGATGTTGTCATGGACGGAAGAGACATCGGGACCGTGGTGCTTCCCGGAGCTGATCTTAAGGTATTCCTTACCGCAAGCTCCAAAGTCAGAGCCGAGAGAAGATACAAGGAGCTTACAGCCAAAGGCGTAAAGTGTGACTTCGATGCCATCGAGAAGGATATCATCGAAAGAGACTACCGCGACAGCCACAGAGAGATCTCACCGCTCAGACAGGCTGATGACGCCATCCTTCTGGATTCCTCCGATATGACCATCGACGAGGTGGCAGACAGGATACTTGAGCTTTACAAACAGGCTGTGGGCTGAAATCCCACGGAGTATCACATACAGTGCGCTCACACAGGGCGATATCCGATTTGGGTGATTAAGAGGAAAGATTTATGGAAGTTATAGTAGCCGAGCATGCGGGATTCTGCTTTGGGGTCACCAAGGCTGTGGATACAGTTTACGATCAGATCCGCGACAAAAAAACTAATATTTATACATTCGGTCCGATAATCCATAACGAGACCGTGGTGGGGGATCTGGAGAAAAAAGGCGTAAAGGTCATAGAGAACATTGAGGACCTTACAGGCATAAAAGAGGGTACCGTTATCATAAGGTCCCACGGAGTCACGAAAAAGATACACGAAGCGCTTGAAAACAGCGGTCTTGAGGTTATTGATGCCACATGCCCCTTTGTTAAGAGGATACACAGGATCGTGGAAGTGGAGAGTAAAAAAGGCAAAGGCATTATTGTAGTGGGCAGCGGAAACCATCCCGAAGTGGAGGGAATTGTAAGCTACGCTACCGGCCCTGTTTTCGTCATCGACTCACCTCAGATGGCAGAGCGGATGCGGGCTGACAAGGAAACGGAATACACAGTCGTGTCCCAGACCACGTTTAACAAGAATAAATTTCAAGAAACCATTGAAATATTGAATAATTATGGTTACAATATTAATATTGTGAATACAATATGCAACGCTACTGACGAGCGGCAGTCTGAGGCGGAGGATATTTCCTCCAGAGCGGATGCTATGATCGTTATCGGTGGCGCTCACAGCTCCAATTCCCGTAAGCTGTATGAGATATGCAGCAAGAGATGTGAGAATACATATTTTATTCAGACCCTGGAGGATCTGGATTTGAATTTGGACAAATCAGCGACTCTAGTGGGTATTACCGCCGGGGCTTCAACCCCAAAGAACATTATTGAGGAGGTTCAGAATTATGTCAGAACAAACTTTTGAACAGATGCTTAACGAATCGTTCAAAACAATTCACACAGGGGAGGTTGTTGAGGGAACTGTTATTGACGTTAAGCCTGATGAGATCATCCTCAACATTGGTTACAAGGCCGACGGTGTTTTAACCAAGAATGAGTACAGCAACGACAACAGCATTGACCTTACAACAGCCGTTAAGGTTGGCGACAAGATGGACGTTAAGGTCCTCAAGACCAACGACGCAGACGGTCAGGTCGTTCTTTCATATAAGAGACTTGCACTTGACAGAGGCAACAAGAGAATTGAAGAGGCATTCAACAACAAAGAGGTTCTTACAGCCAAGGTTGTTCAGGTGCTTGAAGGCGGACTTACAGTTATCGTTGATGAAGTAAGGATCTTCATCCCTGCAAGTCTTGTATCGGACGGATACGAGAAGGATCTTACCAAGTATCAGGATCAGGAGATCCAGTTCGTAGTAACAGAGTACAATCCTAAGAGAAGAAGATATATCGGAAACAGAAGAATGCTTGTAACTGCTGAGAAGGCAGAAGCAGCTAAGAAGCTTTTCGATACAATAAGCGCATGTGATGTTGTAGAAGGTATCGTTAAGAACGTTACAGACTTCGGTGCATTCATTGATCTGGGTGGTGCAGATGGTCTTCTTCATATTTCAGAGATGAGCTGGGGCCGTGTTGAGAGTCCAAAGAAGGTCTTCAAGATTGGCGATACAGTTAAGGTTCTTGTTAAGTCCAT
>ODAI011732814.1_pt1 | contig 24553 bp, 18 predicted proteins | sample 1539321 | NCBI WGS metagenome assembly ODAI01 (sample SAMN02144231, study PRJEB22623) | gut metagenome | biome: sheep rumen | host: Ovis aries | place: New Zealand
GATAGTTTGTTTTTGAGGAATAGGGAGATTATGCTTTGGGTTGCGCCCTGCTGTATGCCCTTTTCAAAGCCTATTTGTTCATGCATCTTATAGTTCTCTTGTAATGTCATAAACTTTTCCCTCCTCTCGGCGCAGGACTTGATTTGGCGGTGCCTACAGGCATTTTGCTACCATTTCCGGATCATTTATTGCTCGGTCTAAAAGACGACTTAGAAATCCGGTGTAACCTTTGCCTGTTGCTTTAGCTTTTTCCAGAGTTTCAGGTGAAATGCGCAGTGCAATCACAGGCTTAATGTTCTTTGCTTTGCGTTCCTTGGCAATTGCAGCCATTTCGGCATACTGCTCCAGCGTTAATTCAGAGGCTTCATCATCTATTATGATTGGCCTTGATGCAGCTTTCTCTATTTCGTCAATCTGCGCTTCCGTAGGCTTTTGCCCTACTCTAACGATCTTGCGTACAATCTTTTCATTCTCCATAGTATACCTTCCTTTCTGTGGCTGTAGCCATACGGGCTGAAATCAGCCGGGCAGAATCTCCACGCATTGTATATACAACAAATAAAATACCTTGAACGCAACAATGACAATATATCTGTCTTCTGTGGCACTGTGCAACTTATCATAGTACTCTACTCGATTCCTATCTGCAAATACTAATGCTGCCGTTTCAAAACTTATGCCATGTTTCTTCTGATTAATTTGGTCTTTTTTATCATCCCACTCAACCAGTGTGCCGATAACTATTGTTTTCAATTATAGTATAACCTCCCGTATTACTTTTGTCAATACGCACTAGACGTTTGAGGTAGCAGATTAGGACTTCAAGCATTATCCAGTTCGTTCTTTTGTTTCCATTATATTCCATATAATATTATAGCGTCAAGGCTAACTTGGGGACAGGGCTGAATGTGCGGAGTGGAGCCGATTGCAAGCAATAAAAAAGGACAGCTGTGGCTGTCCTTTGTGTCATTTATGTCATTTGTGTCTGTGGCCTTCAGCGCAGCGTGTGGATTTGGCGTCGCCTTCGGCTTGCCCGGATGGCCAGGGGCGCTATAGGGAAAGTCATAAAGTTTTCCTTACAGGCTTGCGCCGAAATCGCGGGCCTTTTTAAGTGCGGCCTCGGATTTGTTTTCGTCGCCGTGGACTGTGATGATGCCCATGTCTTTGGCACCGAAATAGCCGATGCATGACTTGTACTGTGAAATGATGGCGTCGTACACGCCCGGACTCTCGGAGCTTAGAATCATGCCGTACTTCATCGCAGCAGGCTTGCCCGGTGCGTAAAATCTGGTGATGCAGCTCTGCATCTGTCCGGTGAAGGACCAGTAGTGTACGGGGCTTGCCAGAACGACCATGTCGGCAGATGCCATGTCAGGGTAGAGCTTTTGCATGTCATCATTTTGCACGCACTTGCCCGCTCCTGCGCCGTGGCAGTACTCGCAGGCGAGGCAGCCGTTAATCTTCATGTTGCCTACGTTAAAAACTGTGACTTCGTGGCCGGTGCTTTCTGCGCCTTCCTTGAATGCGGCAACAAGTGCTGCGGTGTTGCCGTTTTTTCTCGGGCTTCCGTTTAATACCAGGATTTTCATTTAGTATCTCCTTTCATGGGGTCATACCTCGTTTTCAGTGTGTTCCGATAGATATTTTTCGAACTCGGCTTCGGTGAGACCGGATTCTTCGATAGCCTCAGATTTGGATAGTTTGTTTTTGAGGAATAGGGAGATTATGCTTTGGGTTATGCCCTGCTGTATGCCTTGGGTTATGCCTTGCTGTATGCCCTGGGTTATGCCCTTTTCAAAGCCTATTTGTTCATGCATTTTATAGTTCTCTTGTAATGTCATAAACTTTTCCCTCCTCTCGGCGTTGCTTAAAAGCTTGTTTTTAAGCATTTCAAGCTCAGATACAAAATCGGATTGCACTGTTCCTTTGTTTACATAGTCGAGAAATGCTCTGAGTTCCGGATCCATATCGTCCTTCTCGTATGCAGCATTCAGAAAGATTTTGAAGGTGCCGTCATCATAGTTATAATCCGGGTAATCTTCGAGCTTTATCCTTGCGACATACCTGTAGTCGCCTTTTTCGAACGGATCAAATGTGCAAATGAAAATAATATATCCGTCCTTTAGTTTGTCGTATGCAGTTCCCTGCCCAAGAGCTTCAAGGTCTAGCAGACTTTGATAGTATCTGGCTCTTTTAGGGAAGTTGTCATTGCTGTATCTCTGCATTTCAACATCATAGACAGAGTTCTCATCATCCTCGAAAATTACGTCAAATCGCACGCCTTTGCCGTCAACACTCTCTTTGACGCTTTTCTGTGCTTGTACTTTGACAATTTTCTTGATTTTTCGGCCGATTGCAAGTTCGGCGATTTTCTTGCAGACGTGAGGATTTTCTGTCAGAATGCTGCAGAAAACATAATCGTTTGCGAATGTGAAATCCCTTAATCCCTCTTGAATTTCCATGATTTCTTCTCCTTTCATCTTAACAATTTTTAATCTCTATCGCAAGTATTATTTGTACTTTAAGGATTTTGCCAGTTCGTTCTTGTGTTTCCATTATATTCCATAAAATATTTCAGCGTCAAGGCTAACTTGGGGACAGGCGGAACCGCAGAAAATCCAAAATTATGCACTAAATGGTGGTTTCTTCATATAATAGTGCATAGAAAAATCGGGAATCCGGTCATTTGGAAGTAAAAATCAGGGGTTTTAGACCGAAATTCGTGGATTAATTACAGCTTATTAGCATTTATGAGAATAATTGTCAGAAAAATGGAAATTAAATATGCACTACTTTACCAATTTACCGGCAAGTAGTGCATATTTTTCACATAGTCACTAAATTACGAATAAACCCCAACTTCTTCGGCGATGACGTTTTCCACCTTGATTTCAAAGCCGAGGCCTGAGTTCATCAGGTCGCTCATGAATTCCTGGAATTCGGTCTGCGTGCTGTATCCGCGCACACCGTCACTGCCGCCTGTGCGGTATTCGGTGTTTTCGTTGACAGCGAATGTGTAGATACCGTGCTCAATGCGGCCCAGCTCTTCCCAATCGTCGTTCAGCTTCACAAATGATGCCTCAAGGATAATGCGGTCTTCTCTGAACTCGATGCCGTTTGCGTAGTAGTCGTCTTCGCTTTGCGGTGAGTCATTGAGAACAGTCATATAGAACCCATCTTCGAGGTCGGTTTTCACGCCGGTTGCAGGTGCCTGCGCGGCATAATCGCTTGTGTCTGCCGCCGGAGTCTGATCCGATGCAGGCGCAGGTGCAGGCTCGCTATCGCCGCAAGCGCATATTGCAAACATCATGGCTATAATGCAAAGAATTGCAAATAGTTTTTTCATTTTAATCCCCTCTTTTCGGTTGTTTTATTTTTTTGCGCTTCTATAATAGCAGATATTTAGACTTGAATCAATAAAAACGCCCGCCTGATGGCGAGTGGATTCGGCTAGCCGTTAATTTTCATGGGTTATTTTGAGATATATTGCTTCAGGTATTCCGCTACGGAGCGGCTCATTTCATTAGAGAAATCTGAGTTGTACTTTCTGTTGCAAAACGCCGTCAGCCAGTCTTCGTAAGTCTTTTCGCCGCTTTTGCCCGAAAGCATTTCCCTAAGCTCCGCTGCGTCCATATGACGATAGGTGTTTTCGTGGACGATGTGCTTCATGTCCACGCGCTGCGGCTTTTTTCTGTTTTTCTGCTGCTCCGTCGGGTAGCCGAAAACAAGCAGTGCCGCCGGGAATACGTATTCGGGCAGGGCCAGAAGCTTCCTTACCTGCTCGCAGTTTTCCATAATGTCGCCGATGTAGCAAGAGCCGATGCCAAGGCTCTCAGCCGCCACAACAGAGTTCTGTGCGGCGATAAGGGCGTCGTCTATGGCAAGCAGCAGATCGCTTGCTGCGGGATCTCGCGGAGCACAGCCCACCGATTTATAAGCCTCGTACCACTTGAGGCAGTCTGCGAGAAAGACCAGCACCAGCTTGCCGGTGGCGATGAAGGGCTGGTGGTCGCAGGCTGAGGCGAGGGCTTGCTTCAGGGCCTCGTCGGTGACGTTTATTATTGTGTAGAGCTGCTGGTTGCCGGCGGTCGGGGCCTGAGCAGCCGACTGCAGAATCAGGTCGATTTTTTCGGGCTCGATTGCGCGGTCTTCATAAGCTCTGACAGATTTTCTGTTAAAGAGTTCTGTGATTGTTGTATTCATTTGATTAACCCTCTTTTCTTTTTTTCTTGCCAAAATCTATTTCCATAACAAACAGGCTGCCAATCATCAGCACTGCGCCGACATATGCACGCGGAAGCAAGACTTCGCCGGCGATGAAGTAAGCTGCGATGCCTGAAAAGACAGGCTCGAGAGCGAAGATGACGCCCACATGGTTCGGTGAAGTGTACTGCTGCGCCACGGCTTGCACAATAAAGGACAGGCCGGTGCAAAAGATTGCAAGGAAGATTGCGGCAGCCCAGACCTTGCCGCTTTGCGGAATTGAAGGGGTTTTGTGCAGCGCAAGGTCGAGAATCAGCATGTAAACTCCTACCAGGCCCAGCTGAAATACGCCCAGCTGGAAAGCGTTGACCTTCTCGTTTTTAACGGCGTTGTCCGTGATTTGCAGGTGGAAGGCATATGAAACCGCGCAGCCCAGGCAGAAAATGTCACCGAGAGCGGGTTTGAAGCTCGAATCGAGCGAAATCAAGCCAATTCCAACCATGCAGATGATCACAACGGGGATAATCTTCTTTTCGGGGCGTTTTTTGAACACCAGAAAGCCCAGAATCGGCGTGAATACAGTCGAAAGGGCATTTAAAAAGCCGCAGTTTGACAGGCTGGTGTACATTACGCCGTATGTGGCTGTGATGTATACAATCGTCAGCGCAATCGATACAAAAAAGGCATAGCGCAGTGTTTCGCGGCTCGGATGCTGCATTTTCTTAAAGGCTGCGATATAGGCGACGCCGAATGCGACGAGGAATCTCAAGGCATTCAGTCCCATATTTGTCATTTCGGAAAGGCAAACATCTATAAGAATGTACGATACGCCCCAGCAAAGGGTTACTATCAGTAGCCCTATATCTGCTTTCAAACTGTTTTTCATAACTTACCTTTCTGTACGGTTTGGGTCGTTTTGGGGATTAGACGTTTGCGATAAACATCTCGAGCGCCAGCGTGTCGCTGATCAGCCCCTTTTTTACGTTTCCATCTATTTCATAAGCTGTTTTGCACATGGCTTTCAGCTGTTTAACATTGAAATTGTCCGAAAAGCCCCATGCCTTTTCGACCTGATAAGGGTGTGCGGATATGTTTGCCTGACATTCTTTCAGGTTCATACCTTCGCTGCGCATTTCCTTTACAAAGAGTATCATTTCGAGGTTTCGGATTATCAGGGCTAGGATTCCGAAGGTGCCACCCTCACCTGTGTCTGAGGCGAGGCTGTTGAACATCAGCCTGTAGGCATCGTCCTTTCGGCCGGTGGTTATCGCATCAAGCATTTTGAAAACATCGTTTTCGCGGTTTCCCGAAATTGCGCTTGCGACATCCGCAGAGCTGATATTTTCGGTTTTTGAAAGTGCGATAACTTTGTTTATGTCGTTTTCAAGATTCAGAAGCGTGTAGCTCGAATCCTTGTCGGCATATCCGCTGAGTCTGATTATTTCGTCGTAGATTTCAGGTCTGGCTGCTTTACCGGCATTTTTCAGCCTTTTTTCAATGAAACGGCGTAGATCCGCGCCCTTCAGTTTTTTCATTGCATAGATTTTTCCCGAGCTTTCGACAGCCTTTACGAATTTTGACCGGGAATCCGGGATTCCACAGGTAAAGATCAGGATTGTCGATTCGGGTACTGTAGGCAGGTAATCGCACAGGGCATTCATCTCTTCGTCGGAGTCAAAGCCTGCCGCAGGTTCGTCGTCATTTTTTTCGTCCTTTTTCTTTTTTTTGACTCCCTCCGCATAGAAAAAGTCCTCTACCAGAACCACTCTTTTCTCTGAAAGCATGGAAACTGTATCGCAAGCCTCAACTATGTTTGAAAGGCCGAATTTTTTCTCGTCAAGCCTAGTAAAATCAAGTGCTGCGGTAGCTTCGTTAACAAAACGCTTGATAATCGTGTTTACATACCACTGAACAAGATAGCGCTCATCTCCGCAAAGTAAAATTACGCTGGGCACCTGTCCTGACTTGATATCATTTTTGAGCAGATTATACCCATCCTCAATTCCTTTGTAACCGTCATTTTTTGCTTTGTCGAATTTCTTTTTTGTTGCCAATTTTTTCTACCGCTTTCTAACGAATTTTACCGCTTATTATATCGCTTTTATTACCGCTTATTATAATAGAACATTATATATATAAACATATATTGATTATACAAAAAAACTCCCAAATTTGAAACATCCAATTTAAGACGCAAATTTAGGGACAGGCACCAAATTAGCCTTTTTCCCAATTTGGGGACAGTTCAGGCCGCAGGACCTGTCCCCAAATTGGAATTTTGGCTAATTTGGTGCCTGTCCCCAGATTAGAATTTTATAAGAAGTTTTAGTGATTAGTACGCCCACAGCGCCGGTCAGGTCTGTTCTGTAAACTGCTGCGCCTTCATTTTGCAGTCTTTCCAGCGTTTCCTCCGCCGGATGGCCGTAATTGTTTTTACCGACCTGAATCACGGCTGCTTCAGGCGACACCGCCTTCAAGAATTCCTCGCAGCTCGAATACCTGCTCCCGTGATGTGCGACCTTTAATATATCGCAGTTGAGCTTATCAGGGCTCACACTTCTAGCCAGCCGCAGCTCACCCGCTGAATCAATATCTGCGGTCATCATCGCAGACACCCCGTTATAGCTTACCCTCGCGATCAGACTGATTGCATTCTCATCCGAAGCATTTCCCAGCCTTCCCTTCTCCGAATCGCCCAGTCTCTCAGGTGCCAGAATTTCAATATTTACACCCTCCGACAGCCTTAAAACATCGCCTTTCTTTAAAAACGCAACCTCTCCTTCATACTCCGGCAGCTCATTTCTGACATCTGCGAGGCTGTACCCTTCAAATACGCAAAGCTTTCCAATCTTCACGTCATCGCAAATCTCGTTAATTGCCGCGCAGTGGTCCGTATGAAGATGCGTCAGAACCACCATATCGAGCTTTCCGCACCCATTTTTTAAAAGATAAGGCCTTAATGTCTTCTCCCCGACCGAAGTATAGTAGCTGCCACCGCTGTCTATCAGCACATTCTGCCCGTTTTCCGTCCTGATGTGCAGGCAGTCACCCTGCCCCACATCCACAAATATCAACCCCGCCTTGTCAAACGGCCCTGTATATATCGCATTACAGCCTAAAGCAAGCACAGCCACAGCTGCCAAAGCTGCCAGAGCCTTTCCGGCCCTACGCCTTGCAAAATCAATATATCCTGCTTCACTGCATGCGTAAAACAGGAGGCCGTAATACAGCACCACTCCCCACACAGGAGGCGAAACACATGAAAAACTGCTGTTTCCGTCCAAAAAAGCCATCTCATTCAGGGCGCAAAGTTCTTTACATAACTTAACAATTGTAAAGCTCAAAAACTCAAACACTCCCTCAAACAATCCCTCAAGCGCGCCGCCCGCAAAGCCGCCCACCAGCCCGGCAAACAGCGACAAATACAGCATTACAATCGCAATCGGGACCATCAAAGACGCCAGATAAACCACAGGAATATTCACAAACACCGAGACAACCGAAAAATAATTGAACACAAACGCCGTATAAGGCGCCAGCCCCAGCTGAATCGCAAAGCTGCCCGTAAGCAGCGCATACTTCCCCCTACCTATTCTCTGCGTTACAAAGCAGATCGTAAATATCGCCAGATAAGACATCTGAAACCCTGTATTCCAGATCGCCAAAGGGTTTATGACCATATTTGCAATCCCCACAGCCGCCGCCGCGGACAGCATATCGTAGCGCATGCGAAGCTCCTTTGAAAGTATATGAAGGAGAATCATCGCTCCTGCTCTGGTCGTTCCCGGCGCAAAGCCCGCAACCACAATGTAGACTATCACAAAAAGCGCCGTAAACACTCTGGCCTTCCTCGTCCTGCGTCCGCGCGTCAGCCGGCAGGCAAAGGCATAGACGATACCTATGTGAAGCCCACTGACTGCGAGAACGTGCGCCGTACCGTTCTTTTGGAAGGTCTCGTAAACTTCATCGTCGATTACCCCTTTCCCGCCAAACAGCATCCCCGCAACAAGCGAGACACTGCCCTCATCGGCAAAATTCGCAAATTTCTCGATAAATTTCAACTTCCACAAGGCGGCTGTGTGCAGCACAGGGCTTGAAATTTCGCCCGCCTCAAAGCTCTTCGCCGTAACGTAAGCACAAATCCCCCTGCTTGCAAGGTGGCGGCGGTAGTCAAAGCAGTGCGGATTGCTTGCGCCCTTCGGCACTTCTGCCCTGCCGTCGAACACAGCGTGGCAGCCTTCGCAGCGAAGTGCCTCGAAAGCTGCTGCCGCCGGCTTGGTCTCTTTATCATAGAGCAAGACCTGCACCCTTGCACCGCTGCCTGTCTTTAGCGTAAAGCCCGTGTAGCCGCTATTAATGCTTACATCTGTGATGATGCCGCTTATGCTGCCGGCGCCCTCGGAGAGAAGGCTTTGCAGGTCTCTATCGAGCCTAAGCTCCGCAAACATCGACAGTGCCGCTCCAAAAACCGCAAAAGCAAGCGCTGCAGCAGCAAGCCTTTTCCTTTCGTATCTCTTTTCGCACCCTTCTTCAAAAACGGCATTTCCAATTTTTCCTCGCATAACAAAAATGGAAGCTGTGACGATGCAAATTGCAATCATCATAGCTTCCTTTGTTTGCGCCAGGTAAATGCCGAGCGCCAATCCTATAAAGAGTGGCAAAATCGGTCTTCTCAAATTACCCTCCCAATTAATAATCCTCTGTTATAACTCTGTGTCCGAGTCCAACAACCACTTCGTTCAGGTACATCATGCCCACACTCATAAAAATGCAGACAGAAAGATGCTTGCCTTCGCGGCAGACTGCGACCTTTCCGCCGCCGTTAAAGCCCAGGGCCTTTTGCATAACCTGAGACTGTGCTTCTCTCGCAGCGCCTGCGACAGCGCCGTCGGAAGAAGTCGAATCGTTTATGAGTCCGTTTTTGCGAGCAGCCAAAATAGCACGCTCGATTATAATGTGGGTCTGCTCCATAATGTCACCGCCCACATCCAAAGCGGCGCCCAGAATCCCCTTTTCCTTTAATTCCGCAATCAGCTTTTCCTCGTCGCCTCTGCTCGGAGTAATTGCCAGGCTGATAGCAGCTCTTGCGACATCAACACTGCCGGTATCGTTCTCTTTCATTACCATGCACTACCATCCTTCCGTGTCACAAACCTTCCTTATAACTAATATACCATTATTATATGGCATTTTTCTTTATTTTTCAATTAATATATGGTATTATATTTTAATGGGTTAATATGATTGGAGATTAAAACCCGAAAGGTGAAATTATGGACAATAAAGATTTCGAAAGCGAATACGAAAAAACTAAACAGAAAGAAATTGAAGACTTTTTCGCGCAATTTGACAAGATCAGTGATGATTTCTCCAGGGGGAATGAAACAGCAGGCGAAACCGATGAAACGGTAATGCCTGTTGAAGACGTTGAAAAACTTGCCAAGGTGAGCGTGGGAATGGGTAGAACAAAGCACAAAAAGAAAAAGAACAAAAAGAAATACAAGATTAACATCAAGCAGCTGCTAAAGCTGGCTGTTTGCGTATTTCTCGCTGTTTGTCTGGGCGTAGGCATCTATGCCGGTGTCATCATTTCAAAGGCACCGGAAATAGACCCTGACAATATCTACAGCATGCTCGCACAATCGAGCGTTCTCTACGATTCTGAGGGCAATGTCATCTCAATGGTGGGCTCGAGCTATGAAAACCGATCCATCATCGAATACGCCGACCTGCCCGAAAACCTCTGCAATGCATTCATTGCAATCGAGGACAAGACCTTCTGGACGCACCACGGATTTAACATCATCCGTATCTTTGGTGCCATCAAAGAAGCTGTTTTCGAAGGAGGCCACATCGGTGGTACCTCCACCATCACTCAGCAGCTGGCGAGAAACGTCTTCCTGACGGATGTCATGTCAGACCGTTCAATTTCCAGAAAGATTGCTGAGGCTTACTACAGCGTAAAAATAGAGGACAAGCTCAGCAAGGAAAAGATTATCGAGGCTTATCTGAACACCATTGACCTCGGCTTTGGCTCGCACGGTGTTCAGGCTGCGGCACAGGCTTATTTCAGCAAGGATGCCGATGAGCTCGACCTAATCGAATGTGCATCACTTGCCGCACTGCCAAAGGCACCGAGCAAGTACGCACTGATAAAGAGACTGAATCCGGAGGATGTTGACCCTGAAAATGACGTCATCATCTACGAATCTGCGGATTACACCTATGTATACAACGGCGATATCTCTGAAAACCGCCGCCTGCAGACGTTAAACAACATGGTTGACCAGGGTCTGATTACACAGGAGGAATGTGATGCCGCAAAGGCTGAAAACCTCCTCGAACACCTGCGTCCGAACATGTCGAGTCTGACAGAGATTTCCTCCTACTTCGCAGACTACACTGTCGGGGAAGTAATAAAGGATCTGATGGCTGACAGAAACATCGATTATTCCGAAGCCTATGAAATCGTTTACAACAGCGGTCTGCAGATTCATACCACTATGAATTCGGACATTCAGAAGGTGCTCGAGCAGGAATACAGCGACCCTGCAAACTTCCCAAACGTTGCCCGTGTTAAAAAGGACGGTGCGGGAAACGTTGTCAGCTCCGGCGGAAAGATTCTGCTCTACGACTACGGCAACATCATTTCGGGCGACGGCAATTTCTATCTTGCAAATGACGAATATGAATGGATGGCCGACGGCAGCCTGAAGCTTTTAAAGGGCAAGCGCCTGAACTTCTACAAGACTCAGGTTAACGGCGAAAGCGACGTATCCATCGAGTTCAAGAACATGTATGTCGTCGAAGACGGTGTGTTCTACTCCATCGGCGGCGGCAACATCCTGATTCCTCAGGGCTTCAAGAAAAAGAACGACGACGGCGACTGTATCATAGACTCCTCTTTCTTCAAGGACGACCAGCAGTATATAAAGTCCTCAAACGGAAAGACAGGCCTCTATGTTGACAGCAAGCATTACACTATAAAGCAAAAGGTTATCCAGCCTCAATCGGCTATGGTAATCACAGACTACAAAACAGGTCAGGTTCAGGCTATGGTCGGCGGCAGAAACACTGTCGGCAGACTCCTGTTTAACCGTGCGACGGCAACCCGTCAGCCCGGCTCCTCAATCAAGCCTATCTGCGTTTACGGTGCTGCCCTGCAAAAGAGCTTAGACACCATGAACGGCGGCTCGACACCTGTTTTCGAAACTTACGACAATAACGGCAATTCCGTTGCTAATCTTTACGGCACTTACATGACTGCAGCCTCGGTTATCGACGATGCGCCGATGATCGTAGACGGCAAGCGCTGGCCAAAGAACTGGTACAGCGGCTATCGCGGCCTTTACACGCTCAGAACGGCTGTGGAGCAGTCGGTGAACGTCTGCGCCGTAAAGGTATTTCTCCAGGTGGGCGCTGAATATGCGGCCGACTATGCGAAGGGCTTCGGGCTTACTCACATCGTGGAAAAAGGTGAGAATAACGACATGAACCCTGCTGCACTGGCTCTCGGTGGTATGACAAACGGTGAATCCCCTCTCGAAATGGCGAGCGCTTACGGCACTTACGCAAACGGCGGACTCTACATGTCCCCTATCTGCTACACGACAGTTACGAACAAGCGCGGCGAGATAATTCTCGAAAACAGCGTCTACAGCAAGCAGGCTTGTGATGAGGGCGTGGCCTTTATTATGACCGACATACTCAGGACCACTGTTTCAAACGGTATCGCAGGCCGTGCGGCAATCGGTAGCCAGCCTGTAGCCGGCAAGACCGGTACTACTTCAGACAACTATGACGCTTGGTTTGTGGGCTTCACACCGCAGTACTCCGCTGCGTGCTGGATCGGAAACGACATCAATATCGAGCTTTCCGAAGGCTCCGCCGCAGCTGCAAAGCTTTGGAGCAAGGTTATGAAGCGCGCGCTCGAGGGTGTTCCTGCGGGCTCGTTCAAATCTCAGCCGTCGGATGTAATCTCAGTCAGCATTGACACAAAGTCGGGCAAGCTACCGACAGCTGAAAGCAGCTACGACTATCGCGGCACTGTTCGCAGCGAATACTTCATCAAGGGCACCGAGCCGACAACGCACGACGATGTCCATACCTACGTTCAGATTTGTAACGACACAGGCCTTCTGGCAACGCCTTACTGCACCAACACTTCCTGGAAGTTTGGCGTAAGGAGACCATACCTCGTCAGCCCTGATGTGGGCGATCTCGAATACGAGGTTCCGCACTACTACTGCCCTGTTCACAATCCTGATCCGAGCAAGTATCCTACAGCGGATTCGGGCTACGATCCTACCGGGGCTTACACTCCGGCAATGCCTGACAGCACAGCCACACCGGGCACATCGGACACTTCCGATCACGGAGATCATTCGGCTACCGAAACGCAGACTCCGGGCTGGATAAATACGGGTGAAACCACCCCTGAACCGGCACCTGCGCCGGATCCTGCTCCTGCTCAGGGTACAGACAGTGGCTCAGGCGGCTTGTCCGAATCTGCGCCGCCTGACTGGCTCCTGAATAATTAAATAATGTGATATATTAAACTTTGCTATGACTATACTTCATGTTGATGTAAACTCGGCGTTCCTTAGCTGGACGGCTATAAAGCTGCTGTCCGAAGGTTATCCTGTCGACATCAGGGAAATTCCAAGCGTCATCGCTGCGGGTGATGACGGGTCGAGACATGCAATCGTTCTGGCGAAATCCGTGCCCGCAAAACGGTATGGGATAAAAACCGCAGACACAATGTTTTCTGCGAGAAAGGCTTGTCCGAATCTGGTTTCTTTTCTGCCGGATTTCGCGCTTTTCAAGTTTCATTCAGACCGCATGTTTGAACTTCTCAGCGAGTATTCACCTGTAATTGAAAGATTTAGCATAGACGAATGTTTCATTGATTATACAGGCTGTGAGGCTCTCTTCGGAGAGCCTCTTTGTGTTGCCCATGAAATTAACCGCCGCATCCGTGAAGAGCTCGGCTTTACCGTAAATGTGGGAGTCGGCCCTAACAGACTGCTTGCAAAGATGGCTTCGGATTTTGAAAAGCCCGACAAGGTTCATACTCTGTTCCCTGATGAAATCGAGAAAAAGATGTGGCCTCTGCCAGTGGATGAGCTTTTTATGTGCGGCAGGTCTTCGGCAAAAAAGCTTCACAGCATAAACATAAACACAATCGGCGAGCTGGCACATGCGGATTTGGAAATGCTGCTTGGGATGTTCAAATCTCACGGCCGCATGCTGTGGGAATATGCGAACGGTATCGATGATTCGCCTGTTTCAGTAAACGATGATGTGAAGGAGAAGTCTGTCGGTAATTCAATAACCACAAAGAGCGATCTGACAGCGCCTGAGGAGGCTTATCCGATCCTGCTGTGGCTCTGTGAGAAGACGGTGCATCGCATGAGAAAGGCCGGCTTTATGGCGAGCGTCATCACGGTGCAGTTCAGGAACTCGGACTTTGTGACTTACTCGCATCAGATGAAGGTGAGCGGCACGGTGCAGACGGTCGATGAAGTGTATGCTTATGCAAAGAAAATCTTTAATGAGGGGTGGCATGAGGATCCGCTGCGGCTGGTGGGGGTGTCGCTTGGCGGCTTGGTGACGGAAGCTTCCGAGCAGCTGTCATTTCTGGGGCCTGCGTACAGTCCTGCAATCGAAAAGCCCGAGGAGAAAATAAAGAGAAAAGAAAAGAGCGAGGCGCTCGAAAACGCGCTCGCTCAGATTCGCGATAAATATGGAAACGATTCCGTCGGTCATTTCGGCAGCTTTAAACCGCCTAAACGACCTAAAATTCCTAAAAGATAGCTAGATTTTCGCAGCCGATCTCGCTGTAAAACAGGCTTTGCCCAAAGAAATTGCAGAGGTATCTGACTCTCTCGCCGCCATCTTCGTAGGCAATGTCACCTATCCAGTCGGCGATAACCTTTTCCTTGTCGTCATAGGACAGCTCGAGCATCGATGAAGTCAGGCCAATTCCGTTGATATGCTCGTAGAGCGTCTCGGCCAGGTCTCTCAGTTCTTCGCCGTAGCAGTCATAGATATAGGTAATTGTGCTCTCTCCGTAGTTTTCATACGTTTCGACTGCGTCATCTCTGAAGCTTTCGTATATCTTGTCTACAAGCAAATCCTTGAAGTTTACATCGGCTTTGAAGACATCCGAAAGTCTCATCTCTTTGCCTTTTTTGTCAAATGTCTTGTAAATCGTAGTGTTGTAATCTCTGTTGAAATCAAAATTCGAGCTGTATGTTGAGAGATTTCTGTAAACATCTATTGTGTAGTAATCGCAAAGCTCGGTTACGAATGTGCTTTGGCGGCCCCAGGTGATAATGTCATCTTTGCTGTATCCGTAGTACCCTGCATCCTCTACAGTTTTTTCGTAAAAGGCTTTTGCTTCGGCGGCGTACTCGTCATAGCCGAGGACAGTCTTTTGCACCTCATCGAGAACCGCCTTCGGAGCCGAAAGCGGGCACTTTGCGCTCAGGTAGATTGATTCTTCTTCGTTTGGATTTCCTGTGATGTCGGAGAGCGGCTTGGTCTCTTCGACTCTGTAGTAGTCGGCAAGTCTTGGCGAAGTCTCGGCATAAGCGAGGCCGTAGTTCAAGGTTTCGTCGACGAAAAGAGACTCGTCTGTAGCAAATCTCTGCTTGATGGCAGTACCCTGATCAAGCTTGACCTCGAAGTATTCAGGCGAGGTGAGGCTTTCAAAGCCCGGGATACTGCTGTCGAAAATCAGTGTGAGGGTGTTGCTCCACTCCACCGGGTAGAACTGCATGTCCGGCCAGATGGTTTCGAAATCCTTGCCGATGCTGAGGTAATTGTAGGTCAGCGGATCGTAAACGGGGTCGTCAAACTCGTTTTTTTCTGCGTATTCGATGAGTTTTTCGTTCAAGAATGTGACATAGTCAAATCCGTCGGCGAAGCAGTCGCCCAGTGTCAGCTCTTCGCCCGTTGCAAGGTCGAAATTAAGCTCCCTTGCGCTGTAGTAATAGTCGTTGGTGTCAGGGCATACAACCGTCGTGCTCTTGCTGATCATTACGCCGAGAACGTTGTTGTAATTGTATCTTGCATAAGCCGAAATGCTGTTCTTGTAAACGGCATTTTCTTCGGCATATTTCTTTTCTTTAATCTTTATGCCGAGAATATTCGGAAGCGACAGATCATTTCCCATTTCATAGAATGTGTCTTCGATTTTTTTGTTGATTTTTGCCTGAACTTCTTTGTCCTTCAGCCCTGAAATTTCAATGTAGTGGCTGTATTCGTCGATATTATCGTTTTCTACATAAACATCCTCAATATTGATATTGTTTTCCAGGTAGGAGTTTGAAGACTCTATTTTTTTTACACTCTTTCCATGGAGCGGCATTTCTGCCATCATCGCGAGTGCTTTCGCATAATCCGAGTCAGGTGCCGGATTTGGCTTTGCCTCACCGCAGCCTGCTGCACACGCCATCAGCATGCACAGAATCAGCAATATACTTAATTTCCTTCTCATATTATCCCTTTCTATTCTAATCTGGGGACAGGCCCCAAATTGGAATTTTTTCTATTTTGGGGACAGGTCTGTGGTTTGGACCTGTCCCTGAATTCGCCTTTTGGCAACTTTGGTGCCTGTCCCTAAATTAGCCTTGGGACGTAGCCCTGCTGCTTTCCGACATACTGTCCCTTTTCGGACACGATCCATGCGAGGATATCGCGAAGCGGGCTGTCCTGCGGTGTATCGGCACTGATAATAGCGTAGCTCGGGTTGATAATCGGATAGGTGCCGTCTGCTATAGTTTCATCGCTTGGCATAATACCATCGATTGCCAGAAGCTTTATATCTTCCTGATAATGCATATTTGTTACGTAATAGTAATACGAATAACCGATTGAACCCTTTCCGTTGTCATAAGAGCTGACTGCGTCAACGATTTCGTCCATTGCGCCGAAAACTTCCTCTGATGGTGCCTCCATCAGTTCGTCCGGGCTTATGATATATTCATAAAGTCCTGTCTGGCTGCCTGAATTATCCGGTCTCTGGAAAGCAACGATTGGCTCGTCATTGCCGCCGAGTTCCTTCCAGTTCGTAATCTTGCCGGCATAGATGTCGTGCGCCTGCTTGATTGTGATGCTGTCGACAGGATTTGACTTGTTCACGAAAAATACAAATCCGCCGTTTAAGAACGGTGTCATTTCATATTCAAAACCGATTTCAGCGGCTCTTTCCTCGTAGTACTCACTTGGCAGCGAGCAGAAAATCATGTCTGCATCGCCATTTAGCAAATTCTCGTAAGCGCCGTCAGTGCGGTTGCAAAGCACATAGCCCTTTGCTTCGTCAATGCTCATATCGAGAAGCTCTGCCGCCATAGCCTCATAGTAAGGAGCAAGCGCCGTCGCTCCGTCAATTATCGGCCAGTCGTCTGTTGTGAAATGCAGGTCCGGCCCATCGAGCTCGTCGATGCTTACCGCTGTGTCAGCAGGCTCATCCGCAGGCTCACTGCTGCTTGTGCAGCCGGTAAAGCAAAGCGCAAAAATCATGATTACTGCTAAAACTAAACTTAATCTCTTTTTCATGTCTACCTCACTTGTATTTTTGTGGTGGGCAGTTTGACCTGTCCCCATTTTAGAATTTTTTCCAATTTGGTGCCTGTCCCCAGATTGGAATTATTTAAAAAGGCGTGTGAAAGCCTCTTTATACGGTGGTCTGATTACGCCCTTTTCGGTCACAATCGCGGTGATAAGCTCATGATCCGTCACATCAAATGCGGGATTGTAGCATTTTACCTCCGGCAGTGCCATCGGCTCGGCGTAAAATTTATTTTTTATCTCGTCCGGGTCGCGCTCTTCGATAACAATATCCGCGCCCGTCGCAGTTGCCATATCAATCGTGCTGCTCGGCCCGAGCACATAAAACGGTATCCCGTAATGCTTTGCAAGGATTGCGACTCCGCTTGTGCCGATTTTATTTGCCGCATCGCCGTTTGCCGCCACGCGGTCACACCCGACAAAGCAAGCCTGCACCTTTCCGCTCTTCATCACAATGGACGCCATATTGTCGCAAATCAGCGTCACATCAACGCCCGCCTTTGAAAGCTCATAGCTTGTGAGCCTGGCTCCCTGGAGAAGCGGCCTCGTCTCGTCTGCAAACACGTGAAACTTCAGGCCTCTCTCTTTTCCGAGAAGAATCGGACCAAGCGCCGTCCCGTAGCGCGATGTCGCAAGCGGCCCCGCGTTACAGTGCGTAAGTATGCCGTCGCCGTCCTTTATTAGTGTAAGCCCCGCTTCCGCGATTTTTCGGCACATTTCTATGTCCTCCTCGTGGATAGCTGTAGCTTCGCGCTGAAGCTCATTGAGAAGACTCTCCGCACTGCTTTGGTTTTCCGCCACCAAGCTCTCGGCCTTCGCCAGCATGCGTTTTATTGCATAGCTCAGGTTCACTGCCGTCGGCCGCGAAGAATTAAGCTCCCCGCCAAGCTCTGAAAGTCGATTTATGAAACTGCGCCACTTTTCACTGCTTACTGCGCCTGAAAGCTCCAGCTCACCTGCGATTTGCCGGGCCAAAACCGACATCGCATAGCCCGCAAAAATCCCGATGCACGGCGCTCCGCGCACCTTTAATGTAAAGATTGCGTCGTAAAACTCCGGCAGCGTCTGAAGCGTCAGATATTCCGTCCTGTTCGGCAATGCACTCTGGTCGAGAATCACAATGCTGCGCCCATCATCTGCAAGCTTTACATTTTCAACATGTGTAACATTTTTTAGGACATTTCTGTTAAGAATTCCTGTAAGCAAATCTGTCACATAAGTTTTGGGAGCTTTTTCCTTATTCCCAACCATATTAACACCTCACTATTTATATCGGTTAATCTATTTCTTTGTCCCAAACAGCCCTCTTATGATTGAGCCACCCATTTCCTTTCCGATTGAGCCGAGCATTGTCTGCGCGACGCTGCCTGCAACTCCGGATGATGACCCGAATACGCTCTTTGTAACGCTGCGCGCCACTGCGCGGCCTGCTGCTGCGCTTGTATTTCCGGCAATTCGCTGAACTGTCTTTGCCTTCTTTTCTGCTTCCTTTGCTGCTGCCTTTTCGGCTGCGGCTGCTTCTTTTGCGGCCAGCTTTTCAGCTGCAGCAGCATCCTTTGCTGCCTGCGCTCCCGCAAGCTCCTCCTCTTTTCTGCCGCTCAAAACCTCATAAGCGCTTTCGTTGTCCACAAGCTCGCTGTACTTTGATTTCAGCGGGCAGCCCTCGATTTCCGCCTTGCGGTCAGATGCATCAAGCGTGCCTGTCTTTGACTGCGGTGGCAGTATGAAGCAGCGTTCAACTATGCTTGGCGCACCGCCTTCGTCGAGGAAGGACACCAGTGCTTCGCCTGTCGCAAGCTCTGTAATCGCCGCCTCTGTCGAGAATGCCGGATTCGGGCGATAACTTTCGGCTGCGGCGCGGATTGCCTTCTGGTCCCTTGGTGTGTAAGCCCTCAGCGCGTGCTGCACCTTGTTTCCGAGCTGGCCGAGGACATTGTCGGGAATGTCGGCAGGGCTCTGCGTGCAGAAATAGATGCCTACGCCCTTCGAGCGAACGAGTCTGACTACCTGCTCAATCTTTTCGAGCAGCACCTTCGGTGCATCGGTGAACAGCAGATGTGCTTCGTCGATGAAGAAAACTGCCTTTGGCTTGTCGAGGTCGCCGACTTCAGGCAGATTTTCGTATATTTCGCTCATGAGCCAGAGCATGAATGTTGCGTAAAGTGTTTTATTCTGCGCCAGTCGCACGCTGTGGAGAATGTTAATGACTCCGCGCCCGTCTGCATCGGTTCTGAAAAGATCGTTTATGTCGAGCATAGGCTCGCTGAAAAATACGTCTGCACCCTGTGTTTCGAGCGATACAACGTTTCGCTGGATGCTTGCTATGCTCTGCGGCGAGAGATTGCCGTATTCGGCTTTAAAATCTGCGCTGTGGTCTGCTACGAAGCTTAGCATCGCCTTTAAATCCTTTGTATCTATGAGGAGCAGGCCGTTATCGTCTGCTATTTTGAAAACGACGTTCATAACCTCCTGCTGAACCTCGGAAAGGTTCATAAGGCGCGATAAAAGCAGCGGCCCCATGTCGGAAATAGTTGCGCGCACCTGGAGACCGTTTTCGCCGTAAACATCCCAAAAGACTGAAGGAAAAGCGGTGTACTGCCAGTTTTCGATACCGAATTTTGTGACTCTGCCGTCGATATTTTCGTTTGCTTCGCCTTTCTTGCAAAGGCCGGAAAGGTCGCCCTTTATGTCAGCAAGGAATACCGGAACTCCGGCTGCCGAAAAGCCCTCTGCTATTGCGCGCAGTGTCCAGGTCTTTCCTGTGCCGCTTGCGCCGGTAATCAGGCCGTGTCTGTTTGCTTTGTTAAGCAACAGTTCTACGCGTTTTTCATCATTTTTGCCCATCCAGATTCGGTCGTTTGTAAACATGCTCTTTCCTCCGTTTTTTGAAATCTTTTAACGTTTTTATAGCTTACTGAATATTTCAAGTTCCGCTGTAAAGCGGTCCCAGGGAAATCCTACTATATTGTTGTAATCGCCGGTAACGCATTCGATGTACTTTTCGAATGTGCCCTGAATCGCGTAAGCCCCCGCCTTGTCGTAAGGCTCGTCGGTGTCGAGATAGTCCTGCAGCTCGGCAGCAGTGTAGGTCTTGAAATGTACTTCGCTTACTTCAGCAAAGGTGCGTCTTTCGGTGCGGCCCGCCCGCAGTATGCTTACGCCTGAGACTACGTAGTGGACATTGCCTGAAAGCTCCATAAGGATTGCTTCGGCATCGGCGCGGTCAGCCGGCTTGCCGATGATTTTGCCGTGGTAGACAATCGTGTCGGCGGCAACGATAACTGGCGCCTTTTCGTAGAGATCTGCGGGTACGCCCGACGTGCCCTCAGAAGAGTCCGCTGCTTTGCGCAGTATATTCTCGACCTCAAGGGCCTTGCGCAGTGAAAGCAGCATTACCGCATCCTCCATGCCTATGCTGTCCGGCAGGGTCTCGTCACACTGCGGCTTGATGATGGTCGGCTTTATGCCATGCTCTTCAAACATTGCAATTCTGCGCGGAGACGAGCTCGCCAGAACTATGTTCTTTTCTGTTATTCCTGTCATGTCCATGTTTTTGTCCTTTTTCTGATTTTTCAGTCTCAGCACTTCAATTATATAATATTCCTTAATTCTTTTCAATTCCACTTTGGGGACAGGCACCAAATTGGAATTTTTTCTAATTTGGGGCACGTCCCCAAATTCGCCTTTTGGGAAGTTTGGGGACAGGTCTTGCTAAAACATTGATTTTGAAATAAAATCATATAGGATGCCGAGATATCGGCACACCGAATAGCCGAATATCGGTAACTTAATTCAAGGAGAAAATATGCAAACAATTACAGATAAAGTGAGAAAGGCTCACGAGCTGCTCTCTCGCGATGAAGCGACGACGGCACAGGCGCATGCTGCGGGCAAGCTTTTAGAAAGGCTTGAATCTGGCAATATTAACATTTCGATTATCGGTCAGTTCAAGCGCGGCAAGTCAAGTCTTGCCAATAAAATGCTGGGGGACGATTTTTTCCCGGTCGGAATTGTTCCAATCACAAGCGCCGTTACACGCGTGGTTTACGGAGAAGACAAAAAGTGCGAGGTTCGCTTTAAAAATGGCATTTGCAGAGAAATCGAGCTTGCCGAGCTGCCTTCCTTCGTGAGCGAGCAGGAAAACTCGAACAATGCTCTCGGCGTCGACGAGGTCATCATTCATGCACCGAGTGATTTTCTTAAGGGCGGCATTACCTTCGTCGACACGCCGGGTGTGGGCTCGTACCACCAGAACAACACCAAAACCGCATACGACTACCTCAAGGAGAGCGACGGCGTCATCTTTCTGCTCTCGGTCGACAGCCCGATCAATCAGATCGAAATCGAGTTCTTAAAGAACACAAAAGAATATGTCGGCAAGTTCTACTTCGCCGTGAACAAGATAGATACAGTAAGCCGCCAGGATCTTGAGGCTTACACGAACTACTGCAAGCTGCTGATAAGCCAGCTTATCGGTGGCGGCACAGCGGCGGCGGGCGGTACTGCTTGTCCGGAGATCAGGCTGTTTCCGGTTTCGGCAGTCAGCGGAGAAGGCGTTGAAGCCTTGAAGGCGGCGGTCCTTAGGGATTCGCGTGAGACTGCGCACGAGATTATGGAGGCTTCCGCCGTAAAGAAGCTTGACGACATCATCGACAGCACGGTGCGCCAGCTGCGCTTCTACTGGAAGGCGATGAACATGCGCCTCGAAGACCTCGACAAGCAGTTCAAAGCCGTAAGCGAGTTCCTATCCGAGCAAAAAGCATACGCGGCAGCGCAGGAGTTTGGCTTTGAAGTTCACCTGAACATCATCCGACTGGCGCTTTCCGACAAGGTTATGGAGCTTTTCGGCATGGAATACAGCTACGAAATCGACACTCTGCCGGCCGGGATGGCACAGATGGACAAGCCAACCTTCCTCGCCAAGGTCGATGAGCTTTGCGACAATCTCTACAAAACGCTCGAGTCGATTCTGCTCTACCGCGAGGAGAACACCTACAATGTTGCGCACAGGCTGAACGCCCTCAACCGCATGACGTTCTACCTCCGCGACCTCCAAAGCTAATTTAGGGACAGGCACCAAACTTCCAAAAAAGCAAATTTAGGGACAGGTTTAAGCACTAAACCTGTCCCTATTTTGCCGAAAAGGCGAATTTGGTGCCTGTCCCCAAATTAGAAAAAAGGCGAATTTGGTGCCTGTCCCCAGATTGGAAACTAGTTGAGAAGGAGCTGAACCGGTGCTTCGCCGGATGTGGTGTTGAACTTGAATCTTGATACGAGATTCTTTAATTCATCAGCCTGTCCGAAGAGTTCTTCGGACGAAGCCGCCGACTGCTGTGCGGTAGCGGAATTACTCTGAACTACCTGGTTTACTTCCTCAATGCCGGTATTAACCTCTGCAACGCCCCTCTTCTGGTCTTCGGAAACTGTCGCAATCTTTTCGCAGATATTTGCAGCATCGCTGATACCTTCAACAATCTTTGCAAGTGCCTCTGCCGTGTTGTTTGCGATTTCTGTTCCGGCTGCAACCTTTGAAATTGAGCCTTCAATCAGAGCGGTAGTCTCGCTTGCAGCAGCTGCGGATTTTGCAGCCAGGCTTCTTACCTCGTCAGCTACAACTGCGAAGCCCTTGCCGTGTACCCCTGCGCGAGCAGCCTCTACTGCGGCGTTCAGCGCCAGAATGTTCGTCTGGAATGCTATATCGTCGATAACCTTGATGATCTTTGAAATGTTCGCGCTGGACTCGTTGATGTCGTCCATGGAGCGCAGCATGTCCTTCATCTGATTGTTGCCGCGTTCCGCCATCGCCATAACTTCCTTTGTAAGCGTATTAGCCTCGTTCGCATGCTCTGTGTTCTGCATAGCCTGATCCGCAACGTGGCCGGTAGTTGCCGACAGCTGCTGGACAGCCGATGCCTGCTTTGTCGAGCCGTCTGCGAGCATCTGAGCGCCCTCGGAGAGCTGGCGTGAACCGCTTGCAACCTGCTCGGAGGCCTCCTTGATTTTGCTCATTACGTCAGTCATGTTCGTAAGAATGCCGTTTATTGCATTTCTGATTTCAACAAAGTCGCCGACATAGTTGTCGCTGACCTTTACCGTCAAATCGCCGTTTCCGAGTGCGGTGAGGATAGTCGAAATCTCGGTAATGATCGAACGTAGCTGGCGAATTGTGGTGTTGAGAGCTTCCTTGGACTTGATGTGGTCGCCCTTGAAGTCTCCGACAACCTCTCTGTCGAGCCTGCCGCGTGCCACTTCTTCGAGAATTTCCACAGTTGCGTTTACAGGAGCAAGCATTGCATCCATCGTGTCGTTGAGCCCCTTCATTACCTTTGCATACTCGCCGCTGTAAAGCGACATGTCCGCTCTGGTATCGAGACGGCCATCAACCGCCGCATTTGCAAGCTTCAGGCTGTCGCTGACAAGTGCCCCCACTGCGCTCCTTACCTGATCCACAGCCTCGTCGATAGTTGCGAACTTGGCCGCGATTTCCTTCGTATATTCGTTTGACTCAATATCGTTACTTCTGAATTCAAATACACCCTTTGCAAGGTTCGAAAGATTGTACTGAAGTCTTTCAACGGCCATGTCGGTGTACTCCGCAACTTTGATGATTGAGGACAGATTTTGTACTGCGCCGACATAGCCGATCAGCTTGCCGCTTGCATCTTTAAGCTCTGCAGTGGACTGCTGAACCACACCACCGTGATAGTCGAAGTTGTAGGTCTCTTCGCCGCGCTTGAATCTGGAAATGCCGTCGATATCTATATCGCCCATTCTGCAAGGCTTGCCGACTACATCTTCCTTTCTGCTTGCAATGCCTTCAGCCTTCAGGATGCCCGCAAAACGATTGTTAACGAGAGTCCAGTTGCCGTTTGCATCCATGGCGTGAATTGCAATCGGAACCGCGTCGATGATGTTAACATACCAGTTGGTCTTGTTTACGACCATGTCGAGTGTCTTGTTGATCCCGTCTATTACATTGCGATATTCGCCCTTGTACTTTTCAACATCTGCTCTGACATTGTAATCCTCTGCCAGTGCAGCCTTTGCCATTTTTTCGGTGTCTGCTACGAGATCGCCTATGCTGTTCACTGCCTCTTCGAGCTGCTCGATAATCATCTTAAAGTCGCCCGGTTTATCGTTTTCAATCATTGGCAGCTCGCCTGCGCCGAGCATCATAATAGCTCCTGCGAGATAGTCAACCTGCTCCATAATGATTTCCGTAACTTCATTAGTTCCCTCGATGATATCTTTATATCCACCGCTGAATTTACTTGGATCGTTTCTGAACTTGGTATCGCCGTTTTTAAAGTGCTCTGCAAGCTCGCCTATGTCATCTACGAGTCCTTTTAATGTATCGCGTACCTTTTGCATGGACACATTCAGCACATCGTCTTCGGATCTGACATTAATATTAACATCAGTATTACCTGCAGCAATCATTTCCAGGACTTGTGCCTGATTTTTGAAGCTGTCTATGGTATCCGCAAAGGAGGACAGGAGCTGCCCCACCTCATCACGCGGCAGGCTGTTTCTGTCTATATCCACGTTAACCTTGCCCTGTGACAGCTCGTCTGCAACATCGACAGCTTTTTTAAGTCCTTTTTTGATTCCGCCTGAAATAATCAGATTAAGCGCAATCAGTATAATCGCTGCTATTACAATGATTACGAAAATCATGGTGCTCATAAATGCGGAGGTTTTGTCACGCTGCGCTCTGACTCCGCCTGCGTCCTCTTTCAAGGACTTAACCAGCGCATTTGCAGAGTCGCCCGCC
>ODAI011274152.1_pt1 | contig 24550 bp, 20 predicted proteins | sample 1539321 | NCBI WGS metagenome assembly ODAI01 (sample SAMN02144231, study PRJEB22623) | gut metagenome | biome: sheep rumen | host: Ovis aries | place: New Zealand
AAATTCGTCTTAAAAGAATGCTATTTAGAAAAAAAAATATAATTTTGTAGCGTGATTTGGGAAGTAGTAAATTTTATTAATTGCAAAAGTATTATGAGAAAATTGTTTTATGTGTTTCTGTTGAGCCTTTTGTCTGTTGCAGGAAAAGCTCAGGAAAAGATTCCTTTTGAGGGTGAGATTGTTTACGAGACCTACGAAAACTACTCTAACTACCTTCTCAAGATGCCACATTCGATTTTTTTCAATGGAGTACACAAAATCCGTCTCATCTTAAAGGGTGAATGGATGCACATGATTGATGAGACTACAGGATGTCATATTATAGTAAATGATGCTGCTGCCCAAGCTATAATGTCTGCGCAGGGCAAGAAGAAGTCAAAAGGCACGTTAGGTGCGCTTGCGACGTTGAGTGAGAATAGAAGCAACAATAGTTGTTCGTATGTTCATTTCTGCGACTACACCAAGAGTGGTCTGGATATGAGCGATGCGCCCGGTACGCAGTATATTATGAGCAGTGGCGCTATCTCGTATGCTGATGGCTCCAAGGCTCCGGTTAAATCGTATTCGTATGAAAAGACTGGCGAATCAAAGAATATTCTTGATATGACTTGTCCTTTGTTCGCTGGGAAGATTGTGCGGAGTATGGGTGGAATGGATCAAACCTATGATGTTAAGACATGGGTTAGTGATAAGTATGCGGCTCCGGCAGGTTATAAGTGGAACCTGTATGGACTTGACGTTCCAGGTATTGCGATGAAATGGGCGATGAAATACGATGGAGGCCATGTCAGTATGATGGGTGTTGGTGAACTGAGCTACTATATTGAGGCAGACGTGGTGGAAGTTAAACCTCGTGCCGTTTCAGACGAAGAATTTAACATACCGGAAGGTTATAAGATAAAGACAGGTGGCACCAGCAATGCCTTCAAGATAATGGGCTACTATAAAGGTGTTAAGAAAGAGCTGGTAAAACTTGGAATCAAGGGTGGCGACAATAGCCAGAAAACCACTGGTATTCATTATAAGACCGACGGAGAATGGGATTTCTAAAGCATATTGCTGCAGTCGCAATTATGTTGCTCGTTCCGTCTTCGTTTTGCCAAGCACAAAACGAAGACGGAATAGAGTATGAGCGAAGTTCCATGCACGTGATGATGATAAAGCACCTCAACCAGAAGTTTGAAGACGTCGTTGAGGATGTGTTTCTTCACTCTCCTTTTCCCGAACGATTCAACGATCATAACCTTGGAGTGAAAACAGTGTCGTTTGCCGAAATGGCAGACGACCAGAGCAAGAATATCGAATCGTTCATCAAGCAGGTAAACCTCGGTCAGAAAATGGTGGCCAAGTGGTTCAATCGTGACAAACGCACTGGGTCATTCAATATGGAACTTATAAAGCAACGTGGGTTCTACAATGCCACCCAAAGGCAGGCTAACGTTGCGCGAGCAAGCATTCGGGGATTGGCACTCATTGAGGATGCTGGAGAGAATCTGATAAGCAATACGTACTTACTCGTAAATGATATCAGCTATAAGAGCAAGGGGAGTGGAAACTGGCTACTCAAGACTGTTGGCAGTATGTACACGGGAAATGTTAGTGGGATGAACGATGCGATGACGGCCATAGGAGGTTTCCGTGTTAATGTGAAGAGCTACCTGTTCCGGCTGAAATGGAATGAAGATGTTGCACAGACTTTTTATACGAAGTACTATACTGAAGATGGAGCTAACGACCCCGACAAGGTTGCTGGATTCAAGGCCGACTCGGAATTATTTCAAATGGAATACTTAGGTAGCACAGAGAGCATTTCGTCGGAAACGAATTTTAAAGCTGCCAAGGATCCCAAGGCCGTATTAATTAAAGTATGCACACAGACAATCGACATGAACATCGCCCAGTTACAGCATCAGTATGCAGATTTCAGAATCAAGGCTCCGCTCCTGTCGGTAAACCCTTTGAAAGCGGATATTGGTCTTAAAGAAGATGTCAAGGATGACTCTCGCTTTGAGGTACTTGAGCGTATCCTGGAGGATTCGGGCAAAACGTCTTATCAACGTGTGGGTGTCATACGGCCCGTGAAAGGAATGGTCAAGGATAATCGCTTTATGGTTACGTCTGAAGAGTCGGCAAATGCAGCCTTGGATGCCACTATGTTTGAGAAGGTTTCCGGTGACGATTTCTATCCGGGAATGTTGATACGTGAGATAAGGTGAAGCCTACTTCCTGTTTGTTCGTGTTTATACAATCGAAATCGCTAAAGATAAAAACTCTATATCCAAATGACTGACAAGAAACTTCAAGCTACCCGGCTTCAGCGCAGTATTACACTGCCCAATGACGTCAGCACTATCTCGCAATTGAACGAGTTCGTGGATAGCGTTTGCGAGGCCCTTGACTTAGATATGGGCATGGTGATGAAGATGAATCTCGCCATCGAGGAAGCTGTGGTTAATGTGATGGACTATGCCTATCCTGAAGGCACAAGTGGAGACGTGAGTATCAGTGCCGTAGCAGACGATGAACAACTCGAATTCACCATTACCGACAGCGGCACTCCATTCGACCCGACGGCAAAGACAGAAGTCGATGTCACACTCTCAGCCGAAGAGCGACAGATTGGCGGTCTGGGAATCCATCTCGTGAGACAGATAATGGATTCGGTAAGCTATGAGCGTAATGGTGAATACAATATATTAACATTAAGGAAACATATATAATCATTTATTTAATAACAACGAAAATGAAAACAACAATTCAAGAGCAAGAAGGCAAGCTGGTTGCAATGTTCGAGGGACGACTCGATACAGCAGCTGCTGTACAAACAGAGCAAGACATTAAACCGCTGAAAGATTCAACAGGCAAGGATATCATTCTAGACTGCACAAACTTGGAGTATATATCGTCGAGCGGGCTGCGCCTCTTCCTAAGCATACTTAAAGATGCTAAGTCGAAGGGGGGTAAGGTGTATGTGAAGAACATCGGCAACTCTATCCGTGAGGTGTTCACCATGACGGGATTCATCAATCTATTTGAGTTTATCTAAACCGACCACGCTATGAGAAAGACATTCTGTATCGTCATGCTGACAATGGCCATCTTGAATATGTCGGCACAAAAAACGGAGATTACCTATTTTAATCCAAACATCGTGAGAGTAGTGAAAGCCCCTGTTGATGCAAAAGCAGAATGTCATAGCATGGTGGTCAAAGCCAGGCCATTGAGCGGCACGAAGAGGAACATCATTGTTAAAAGCGATGCCAATGGTGTGCTGACTTTCGCTGACAAAAAGGGCAATGTGCTTATGCGGGAAGGAGCAAGTGCTTTCGCAGCTATTGCCGATGGCGTGGATAGGGGGCGTTACCGTGTTTCACAGGCATTTGCCCTCGACAGCGACGAGCCAATCTATGGTGTCGGGATGCTTCAGAACGGCAAGATGAACCAGCGCGGTGAAAATCGTCGGATGATGCAGTCGAATCTGGAAGACTACGCCCACTTCTTCCAAAGCATCAAAGGCTATGGCATCTACTGGGATAACTACTCTCCGACGCAGATTGCCGACGACGGTAAGACGCTGACGCTCACCTCAGAGGTGGGCGAACAAGTGGATTATTATTTCATATACGGCGGTGATGCCGACGGAGTAATCAGCGGTATGCGATGGCTCAGCGGCAAGGTGCCGATGACACCTCTGTGGACATACGGATTCCATCAGAGTCGCGAGCGCTACAAGAGTGCTGATGAGTTGACGAGCGTTCTCGACAAGTACCGCAAAACTGGTGTACCAATCGACGGAATGATTCAAGACTGGCAGTACTGGGGCGGCAACTATCTGTGGAATGCAATGGAGTTTGGTAACGAAGGATTCGGACACCCCGAACGATGGATTAATCATATCCATAAGTCGGATGCTCATCTCAGTATCAGCATCTGGGCGAGTTTTGGACCGATGACCAAGCCTTTTGCCCAATTGAAGGAGAAAGGCCTGCTCTACGACTTCGAAACATGGCCACAGAGTGGACTTCCTTTCTGGCCTCCGCGTATGGACTACCCAAGTGGCGTGCGTGTGTATGATCCGTACAGTCGAGAAGCACGCGATATATATTGGCAGAATCTTTGCCGACTGCATCAGGCCGGTGTGGATGCTTGGTGGATGGATTCTACCGACCCCGACCACCATAGTTTCAAGGAGAGCGACCTCGATCAAGTTCGTCCTGTTACCGACCCAGTAACGGGCGAAGACAGAATGATGTCGTTCCGTTCTGTCCGCAATCTGTTCCCATTGGCAACCGTCGAGGGCGTATATGATCATCAGCGTGCCGCCGACAGCAGCAAGCGCGTTTTTATACTTACCCGTAGTTATTTCGCAGGACAGCAGCGCACTGGAGCGCAGTCGTGGAGTGGCGATGTCAGTTCGTCGTGGGATTCGTTCCGAAAACAGATTCCGCTCTGCTTGAACCATACGCTTACGGCCAATCCAAATGTCAATACCGACATTGGCGGTTTTTTTGCAAGCAAATATAATCAGCACTATGGAGACAATTCTGCCACGCGCAATCCTCTCTTCCAGGAGTTGTATGTGCGCTGGATGCAGTTCGGGCTCTTCTGTCCTATGATGCGCAGTCACGGCACCGAGGTATTCCGCGAACTATATTACTACGGCAAACCGGGCGAACCGGTGTATGATGCTCTGCTGGCTGCCGTCAAGATGCGCTATCAGCTCTTACCTTATATTTATAGTACGAGCTGGCAAGTGAGCAAAAACGACTATAGTTTCATGCGTGCACTGATGATGGACTTCCGTGGTGACAAGAACACTTGGGACAACAACCGTGAATATCTTTTCGGACGTTCTATGCTGGTGGCTCCTGTCGTTAAAGCTCTTTACACTCCGGAGACTGCCAATCAGACCGACGAGATTTCCGGATGGAACCGTGATGGGAAGAGTCTGTTCCAAGAAGGATTTAGTGCCGACTGGAATGCTAAAAAGACTTATGATGTTTATTTGCCGAAAGGTGCCATGTGGTATGACTATTGGACAAACGAACTCATTGAAGGCGGAAAAACCGTTGAGGCTGACGCCACCATTGCCCATTGCCCTGTATATGTACGTGCAGGAAGTATCATTCCTCTCTGTACAAAGGATGTGACTCATGCCGACATCGCCGACTGGCAGACTCTTGACATCGTGGTCTATCCTGGCGCTGACGCGTCGTTCACTCTCTATGAGGACGAAGGCGACAACTACAATTATGAAAAAGGAAAGTACAGCACGATACAGTTCACGTGGAACGACCGTAGCCGTACTCTCACTATAGGTAAGCGCTCTGGTGACTTTGTAGGAATGCAAAAGCAGCGTACTTTCCGTGTGCGTATTAATGGCGGAAATACGAAAAGCATTGACTACAATGGCGCATCAACGAAGTTGAAACTCTTATAGCATAAAATTATTTCAATAGAATCATACAACGGCTTATGAAGAGAATTTTTGTGTCTCTGGTATTCATCGCATTATCGGTTGCGGAATTGATAGCACAGACAGAAGCAAGTAGGGAACGCGTGCGTATCGACGGCGATCATGGTAAACTTCAGGCAATAATCCAGAAACCTGCACTTGCAGCAGGCGAAAAATGTCCGATGGTCATCTTCTGTCATGGGTTTAGTGGCAGCAAGGATAGTCCGCTATTCGAACTTGTCAGCGATTCGCTCCAGACTCATGGAATCGCATCTGTACGTTTTGATTTCAACGCTCATGGAGAGAGTGAAGGTGATTTTGAGCAAATGACCGTTCCCAACGAGATTGCTGATGCTAAGAATATATATAAATATGTACGCACGTTAGAATATGTGGGCGATATTGCCATTTGCGGTCATTCACAAGGAGGCGTGGTAGCCTCGATGGTTGCAGGTGAATTAGGCACCGATGCCCTCAAGGCAGTGGTGTTGATGGCTCCCGCTGCTGTTCTGCGCGATGATGCTATCAGGGGAAATACGTTCGGTAAGACATACGACCCACGCAATCCGCCAAAGACCATTGACATGGGTGGTGGACGAAAGCTTGGAAGTGATTATGTAAAGACGGCTTTCTCTCTGCCGATATATGAGACGGCAATGAAGTATCAGGGAGATGCACTTATAGTTCATGGCAATGCCGACCGCATTGTTCCATATACTTATGGGCAGCGTTATCACTATCTGTGGAAAAAGAGTCGCTTGGTGATTTTAGACGGCTACGACCATGGATTTGGTCCTAATCTGAAACATGCCACCGACATTGTGACACAGTATCTCTATGATATATTCGGAAAACAGACTTGTCCCCTCTATGGTAAGCGCATTGGATTCCTTGGCGACAGCTACGTTCGCAATCACCGTCGTCCTTATACTGAGGCATGGCATTATAAACTGGCGGAGAAATACAACATGAAGTATTTCAACTATGGTCGTAATGGTTCGTGCGTAACCATAGATGACCCACGTTTCGGCAATGCACTTTATAAGCGCTATGCCACCGATATGAACGACTCACTTGACTATGTAGTTGTTATCGCAGGACATAACGACGGCTCGCGTTTGAAGGAAATCGGAGGTGTCAAGGAGTATGAGAAGCGTCTCGGTGAATTGCTTGACGGACTGAGGCAGCGTTTCCCGAACGCCAAAATTATGTGGTTCACCTGCTGGCGTGGTGCCAATGCAGAAAAAGCCAAAGATTTCCAGAAAATCGTGAAGAGCACCCAGAAATTGTGTGGGAAGCGTGGCATTCCTGTATTCGATGCGACGAAGAGCTGCATACTTGCCGACGACGCAGAGTTCCGCAAGAAATATTTCCAAGCTCCTAACGATGGTGCTCATCTGAATTCAAAAGGACACGACATGTTCCTTCCAGAGGCAGAAAAATTCATCTTAAATCAGCAATAAGGATGAATATCCCTTTGAAATGAATAAAAACATAGCATGAAAATTAAGTTAGCTTTTTTAGCTGTACTGGCGGCGGTGGTGACCGCAGCTCAAGCAGAGAGTAAACTGAAAATCAAAGGCACAGTCATCGACAAGCAGACCAGCGAGGCGGTCATTGGTGCGACTGTACGTCTGTTATCACTCCCCGATAGCAATGTAATCAGTGGCGTAACGACAAATGCAAATGGAGTATTCCAAATCTCAAATGTCACCAAGACGAAAGTAGCACTTAAGATTTCGTTTGTAGGATATTCTACTAAGGTTGTTGATATTGACCTAAGCCAACGGAAGTGGGGGCATAATGCCGACCTTGGCTACATCACTCTTGGCGAGGACCGCAACATGCTTAACGACGTCGAGGTGGTAGGTACGGCTGCCAAAGTGCAAGTCAGCGGCGACTCACTTGTGTTCAATGCTTCGGCATACCGTGTGCCCGAAGGCTCTACCCTTGAAGCCCTGCTGAAACTTTTGCCAGGTGCCAAGCTCGACGAAGAGGGCAACATCACCATCAATGGCAAGACTGTGAATAAGATTCTCGTTGACGGAAAGGAGTTTTTTCTTAACGATAAGGAGGTCGCTCTGAAGAATATTCCCACCGACATGATCGACAAAATAAAATCGTATGAGCGTAAGAGTGACATGGCTCGAGTTACGGGAATTGACGACGGAGAGGAAGAGACTGTGCTCGACCTTACGGTGAAGAAAGGAATGAACAACGGATGGTTTGGAAACGTCAATGCTGGTGTGGGAACAAAGCATAGATATAATGGACGTGCAATGGTGAACCGCTTCGACGACACGAAACAAATGACGCTTATTGCCAACGGTCGCAACACCCCCAATCGCTGGTGGCGTTCAAACGGTCTGAACAGTTTCAAAGATGTCGGTGCCAACATAGCCACCACGAGCGAAAAACTGGAGATGGGAGGAAGCGTGAGATACAGGTATAATGGCAGCGACTCATATAACGAAACTTCTTCACAGAACTTTGCTGCACAGAGAGGAACCTACAGCCAGAGTTGGAGTCAAAGCTACAGCAGCAACAACAGTCTTCAGGCAAACTACCGTGTGGAATGGAAACCTGATACGATGACCAATATCATCTTCCGTCCAAACTTCAACTATTCGCGCAACCGTGGACGTTCAAACAGTGAGTCGGGGTCATACGATGAAGATCCGTTGCTCTCTTCTGTCGTCGATAATGTTGTGAATACTAACATCAACGGTGATATCTCATACGGTCGCACCATTTCGGCAGGAGGCGAACTGCAGTTTAACCGCAAGCTGAACAGCAAAGGCCGAAACATCACCCTGCGACTGACCGGCAACTTTAACGATGGAGAAAGCAAACAGTTGTCGGCAGCCGACATTAACTACTTCACGCTCGGCAGCTCACAGCAGAACAACCGTTATTATCTCACTCCATCGCGTAGCCATAACCTGTCGGCACAGATCTTGTACAGCGAGCCGATATTCGATAGGACATACCTGCAGTTCAGTTACCAATATAAATACGGATACAGCAAGAATGACCGCAAGGCACAGATATATGATTCGCAAGCGTACCACGACTTGAGCCAGAGCATCAGCGACAATCGTTACGATATAGATGCTGTTCTGCAGTTTATGGAACAGACTGGATATATGTTGCGCGACACAGTGGCTTTGAGCCAGTTTTCAGAGTATCGTAACTATGACCACACCTTTAGCCTGCAGCTGCGTCGTGTTCGCGAGAAATACAACTTTAGCGTCGGCATCGATGCTCTCCCACAGAAGACCACTCTCGAATATCGGTATATGGGAAAGGAGTATCCTGAGATAAGCCGTTCGGTGTTCAATCTCGCTCCGCGCGTTGAGATGAAATGGAACTTCGACAAGAATACGAACATGCGTTTCCGCTATAACGGACGCACACAACAGCCGAGCATGACCAATCTGCTTGATATCACCGACGACTCGAACCCACTGTATATCAGAAAGGGTAATCCGGGTCTGAAACCGTCGTTCACTCATAACTTCAGGGGCAATTTCAACGGATACAATCCTGAATACCAGCGAGGCTATTGGGCATGGCTTTACGGAAATATCACGCTCAACAGTATAGCCAATAAGACTACCTACGACAAGACAACAGGTGTGCAGACTACAATACCGATGAATATCGATGGCAACTGGAATATCGGTGGTGGCGTTGGCATGAACACCGCTTTGGGAGCGAAGAAACGTTTCAATATTGGTGGAGGCATTGGCACTAACTACCAACACAATGTGGGCTTCTATAATAATGTGGATACAGGCGGAAGCGACGACGTGGATATAAAGTCGATAACGAAGAACCTGCAGCTCAACGGTAATCTAAATACCTCCTATCGTGTTGACCTCTTCAGTATTGAGTTGCGTGGCGATCTCACTTGGGCGCACATGTCTAATAATGTCAATGAGGCAAACAATCAGAGTACATATAATTTCTCATACGGCATGAACACTGAGTGGAATTTGCCATGGAATATGCAGGTGGCCACCGACATTTTTATGAATAGTCGCCGTGGATATTCGCAGAAAGAGATGAATACCAACGAACTGATTTGGAATGCATCCATCTCGCAGTCGTTTCTCAAGGGAAATGCACTGACCATCAAGGCTGAGGTGTTTGATATTCTTAAGCAGCAGTCGAATATCAGCCGTACTGTCAGTGCTTTTATGCGAAGTGACTCGCGTACCAATGCCATCTATCAATATGGAATGCTCTCTGTCATCTACCGATTCAGTGTTTTTGCCGGAAAAAATACAATGGGTACTGATAACGAACGCCGCGAGCAGAGGGGTTGGAGAAGATGGTGAATTAAGAGTTAAGAAATAAGAATCAAGAATATGGTCCGATTAATTTTATCCCTTTTCATTTGTTCATTGTCATTTGCCATCGTAACTGCGCAGCCTTATAAGGATGTCAGCCTGAGTGCACGTGAGCGTGCTGTTGACCTCTGTTCGCGCCTTACTCTTGAAGAGAAGGCACAGCTGATGCTCGACGAAAGTCCTGCAATCGACCGTTTAGGAATAAAGAAGTTCTTCTGGTGGAGTGAAGCCCTTCACGGAGCGGCAAACATGGCCAACGTCACGGTGTTTCCCGAGCCGGTTGCAATGGCAGCATCGTTCAACGATGCACTTTTATTCAAGGTGTTTGATGCTGCCTCAACCGAGATGCGTGCGCAGTATCATCATCGCATGGACAACGGCGGTACCGACGAAAAGTTCCACAGCCTGTCTGTATGGACTCCAAACGTGAATATTTTCCGTGATCCACGATGGGGGCGCGGTCAGGAAACCTATGGAGAAGACCCTTATATGTCGTCGGTCATGGGAAGTGCTGTGGTTCGCGGTCTTCAGGGTCCCGAAGATGCTAAATACCGTAAGCTGTGGGCTTGCGCCAAGCACTATGCTGTACATAGCGGACCGGAATATACACGCCATTCGGCCAATCTTACAGATGTCAGTCCGCGTGACCTTTGGGAAACATATCTTCCTGCCTTCAAGACGCTCGTAGAGGATGCCAAGGTGCGCGAAGTGATGTGTGCCTATCAGCGGCTCGACGATGATCCTTGTTGTGGCAATAGTCGTTTGCTTCAGCAGATATTACGCGACGAGTGGGGTTTCAAATACCTTGTTGTAAGCGACTGTGGAGCAATAAGCGATTTCTATACCACTCATAAGAGTTCCTCCGACGCCACACATGCCTCTGCAAAGGCCGTTCTTGCCGGCACTGATGTGGAGTGCGGCTATGGCTACGCCTACAGAAATATTCCAGAGGCTGTCCGTCGGGGACTAATCACTGAAAAGGAGATTGACAAACATGTCATTCGCCTGCTTGAGGGACGTTTCGATTTGGGCGAGATGGATTCCCCGTCGCTTGTGAAATGGTCGAAGATTCCTTATTCTGTAATGGACTGCAAGGAGCATCGCCAGATAGCCCTTGACATGGCTCGTCAGTCTATCGTTCTGCTTCAGAACCGGAATAATGTCCTTCCGCTTAGGAAAAATGCAGAGAAGATAGCTGTCATCGGACCGAATGCCAACAACACACCGATGATGTGGGGCAATTATAACGGCACGCCTAATCACACAGTTACTATACTCGAGGGCATCAATGGCAAACAGAAGAATATTACCTGGTTTGACGGTTGCGACCTAACCTACGACAAGACGATGGACTGCCTGCTTGCCACCGAGTGTTCCATTGGCGGCAAGAAAGGTTTGCGCGGTACGCTCTGGAACAATATGGAGATGCAAGGTAAGGCAGATGCCATACAGTACTATACCACTCCTCTGGCTGTTACCACTGCCGGAATGCACGTATTCGCACCCAACATCCGTATAGAGAATTTCTCTGCGAAGTACGAGACGGTGTTTAAGCCGAAGTCTGCCGGAGAATATGTCATCAATGTTGAGGGCTGCGGACAATACGAGGTGTATGTCAATGGAGAGCGCAAGCAGCGTGTGCGTTCGTGGCGCACCACTCCTACGCGTACCGTTCTCCAAGCCGAGAGCGGACAGACTTTTAATATCGAGGTGCGCTATCGCTTTGTTCCCACTTGGGGTGCAAACATCGCTATCAATGTGGCAAAAGAACAGCCTATCGACTATGCTGCTGCTATTGCCCGTCTGAGGAATATAGACAAGGTGATATTCGTTGGTGGTATATCACCGGCGCTCGAAGGCGAGGAGATGCCTGTTAACATTGAGGGTTTCAAGGGTGGCGACCGCACAAATATCGAACTGCCGCGCGTGCAGCGCGACTTTCTCAAAGCTCTGAAGAATGCTGGCAAGACCGTTATCTTCGTGTGCTGCTCAGGTTCTGCAATTGCTCTTCTGCCTGAAACATCCACCTGCGATGCTATTGTGCAGGCATGGTATGCGGGACAGGAAGGAGGCACGGCGATTGCCGACATACTCTTCGGTGATGTCAATCCCAGCGGAAAGCTGCCGGTGACGTTCTATAAATCTACTGAACAGCTGCCAGACTATGATGACTATTCTATGAAAGGACGCACTTACCGCTATTTCGATGATGCCCTCTTCACCTTTGGCTACGGACTCTCATATACCACCTTTGCGTTTGGAAATCCTTCATACACCAATGACAAAGTGACGGTTGACGTGACCAACACCGGTAGCCTTGAGGGAACTGAGGTCGTTCAGCTCTATGTCAAGTATCTTGCCGACAAAGAAGGTCCGTCGAAGTCGCTTCGTGGTTTTGAGCGCGTTACACTAAAACCCGGCGAAAGGAAGACTGTCACCATAGAGACTTCCGACAAGACGTTTGAATGGTTCGATACAGCTTCCAACACCATGCGTCCACTTTCAGGCGATTGGCAGCTATTCGTAGGTAATAGCTCTGATGGCAAATGTCTGCAGACACTAACTGTCAGGCGGTAACTGTCTGCAGGCATTTCGGGCAGATTCCCTTCATCATATAATTGATAGAAGAAAGCTGGAAGCCGTCGGGAATCGCTACTTGTGGTATTGGTATGTCCTCAAGGCAATAGGTGCGATGGCATTGCTCGCAATAGAAATGTACATGCATGTCGTCATCCTTGTCGTCGCTATGGTGGCTGTGGCACAATTCATAGCGCACACCATCTCCTCCATCCTCAATTACATGCACGAGACGGTTCTCGCGGAAGAGCGAGAGCGCACGGAATATTCCCGACTTGTCGATGCTCAGAATCTTGTATTCCAGTTCGTGCAGCGATAATGGTCGTCCGGCCTCGGCAAGAGCCTTGGCCACCACGATGCGGTTTGCCGTGGGTTTCACACCGTGGTGCTCAAGTACCGAAACTATATCGCTTGTGTTCATTACATATAGCCCAGCCAGCGTAGTACATCGTTCAGATTGGCAACAACCATAAGCAGTATGAGCAGCCCGAATCCGACGTACTCTGCACGTATCATAAATGTCTCGCTTGGCTTGCGGCGCGTTATTATCTCATAGATGAGAAAAAGCACGTGTCCGCCGTCGAGAGCAGGAATGGGCAGTATATTCATGAAGGCAAGTATAATGCTAAGGAAAGCCGTCATCTTCCAGAACATATACCAGTCCCATACAGGTGGAAACAGACTGCCTATGGCTCCGAAACCTCCGAGGCTCTTTGCCCCGTCAGCGGTGAATACATACTTCATGTCGTCAACATACGATGCCAGCACATGTACACCGTATTTTATTCCGGCCGGAAAACTCTCGAAGAAGCTGTATTCGTTATGCACGGCCTTGTATCCGGCCAATGTCATGTTCACGAATCCGAGTTTTAGGTCGGGGGTAAGAACAGTCGTGGCAGTGTCCAGCTTCTCTCCGTGCATGAAAACTATCGTTGCCTGCCGTGCTTTCATACTGTCGGCGGAAGTCTCTGCCAATGCCATCATGTCGTCGAGCTTAAGCATTTCGTCGGTGAAGTCGTTATACGAATCTACCTTTACTCCGTTGAGGGCAACAATCTTGTCGCCGGCGGAGAGTCCTATTTTCTCGGCAGGCGTGTTTGGAATGACGCTATCCACGGTAGCTGGCAATAGCGGTCGCATGAACATCGGCTGGTTCTTTATCATGCTCAGTAGATTAAGTTCTCCGCTGAGATGGATTGTCATCGGCTTGCCGTCGCGAATGATATTTACGCTGTGCGACTTGCTGACATCACGGAAGAGGTCGGCACCGAACTCGCGGAACTCGCCGTTCTCGTTTCCCACAAGGATGTCGCCGTCGTGAAATCCAAGAGCCTTTGCCTCGCTGTTGAATTTCATACCGTAGGTCATGTTCTTTGTGGGAGTGTATGTCTCGCCCCAGTAAAACATTATCATCGAATAGATGAAGAGAGCTAATAGGAAGTTCACCAGTACTCCGCCAATCATGATAAGCAGCCGCTGCCATGCTGGTTTTGCACGGAACTCCCATTCCTGTTCTGGTTGTTTCATCTGCTCAGTATCGAAACTTTCGTCGATCATTCCGGCAATTTTAACATATCCACCCAGTGGTATCCAGCCTATGCCGTAGCGCGTCTCGCTGTTTTTCGGCTTGAACTCGAAGAGATGAAACCAGGGGTCGAAGAAAAGATAGAACTTCTCAACCCTCACTCCGAAGAGCTTTGAAAAGAAGAAGTGTCCGCCCTCGTGCAATATTATAAGCAGCGAGATGGCGAGCATGAATTGTAATAGTCTGATTAAAAATATTTCCATTATAAACTAAATATTTTCTTTATAACTTAATAATTCCGTTGCTATGCGGCGAGCTTCAGCGTCGGAAGCCACGTAAGTGTCGTAATCGGGATTTTGGCTGAACGTTGCCTTTGCCATTGTCTTCTCGATGATGTCGCTCATCTGTAGGAACGAACAGCGGTCTTCGAGAAATGCCCGGTTTACAATCTCGTTGGCAGCGTTAATGATGCATGGCATGTTGCCGCCTTTCTGTATTGCCTCGAATGCGAGCGCCAGGCAGCGGAACTTGTTTAGGTCAGGTTCGAAGAACTCCAGTGGATGCTCGAACAGATTCAGCCGTTCACTTGTAAGATGCAGTCGTTTTGGGAACGTGAAGGCATACTGGATAGGCAGCCTCATGTCGGGCACTCCGAGTTGCGCCTTTACCGCTCCGTCGCGAAACTGGACAGCGCTGTGTACTATTGACTGCGGATGCACGAGCACCTGTATCTGGCTTGCCTTCACTCCGAAGAGCCATTTTGCCTCAATCACCTCGAAGCCTTTGTTCATCATCGTTGCTGAGTCGATAGTGATTTTTGCTCCCATGTCCCACGTAGGATGTTGTAAAGCGTCGGCTTTTGTCACTCGCTCCAGTTGTTCCATGGTGAAGTTGCGAAACGGACCGCCGCTTGCAGTGAGCAGTATTTTCTCTATCGGGTTGTCGTCTTCGCCTACCAGACTCTGGAAGATTGCCGAATGTTCACTGTCAACGGGAAGGATAGCTGAATGATATTCCGATGCAAGGTCGCGTATCAGCTCGCCAGCCACTACGAGTGTTTCTTTGTTTGCCAGGCAGATGGTCTTACGGGCCTTGATGGCATGTATGGTTGGCGAGAGGCCGGCAAATCCCACCATTGCCGTAAGCACCATGCTGATTGGTCCGGCTTCGACAATCTCGTCAATGGCTCTTGCGCCGGCATATACTTTGATGTCGGGCTTGTCGCTTAGCATTTCCTTCAGCCGGTTGTAATGTGCTTCATTTGCGATAACTACGGCAGCTGGGTTATATTTTCGTGCTTGTTCAGCGAGCTGTTCCACTCGGTTGTTGGCAGTAAGGCAATACACCTCGAACAGGTCGCTGTGCTCCTCAATCACCTGCAAAGCCTGTGTTCCTATCGACCCGGTAGAGCCGAGTATGGCTATTTGTTTCTTCTTCATATCTCTAATATTCCTTCCGGCAAATCTATATATATAGCTTTCTTGTCGTGGTTAATGTCTGTGATGAGCTCTTCGGCAGCAGGAATGAGTTTCCCGTCGGCCATTTCGAAGAGCACGTTCAACGTGGTGTCGTCAACCGACCTGATTTCTCCTATCTCCTTCCCGTCAGCATTGCTGAATAGCTTGTAGCCCGCAATCTGTGCCCACGACATATTTTCTTCGTCGGTTGCGGCAAGCTCACGTGGGAAAAAGACGTCGCAGCCTGTCAGTTCGAGAGCCCGTTCCTGAGTGTCGATGTCGCAGAATTTCACCACTGCCACGCTATCGCTCTTGAAACGGTATTCCTCGAAGAAGAAGGGCACGAGTATTCCGTCAACTTCTATAACCAGATAGTCGGCATCCACGCGGTCGAAGATGTCGTCGTCGAACTGAAAGGAAATCTCGCCTTTCACTCCGTGGGTCTTGCCCAGTCTGCCAATCTTGAATACCTCTTCGCTGCGTATCATTCTTCTCTCCTTATCTTAGCCCCCAGTGCGTTCAGTCGTGTCTCGATATTCTCGTAGCCACGGTCAATCTGCTCAATGTTTTCTATGCGGCTTATGCCGTTGGCGCTAAGTGCGGCAATCAGCAGGGCTATACCTGCACGGATGTCGGGACTTGCCATGCGTCCAGCACGCAAACGCATCTTGTGGTCATGGCCGACAACCACGGCACGGTGTGGGTCGCAGAGTATTATCTGTGCTCCCATGTCGATGAGCTTATCCACGAAGAACAGGCGGCTCTCGAACATCTTTTGGTGGAAGAGCACCGATCCTCGTGCCTGTGTCGCCACCGTAATGAGTACACTCAGCAGGTCGGGCGTCAGTCCCGGCCACGGCGCGTCGGCCAGTGTCATAATCGTGCCGTCGATAAACGAGTCAATCTGGTAGTGCTTGTGGTGCGGAATTACGAGGTCGTCGTTCTCCACGTCAATCTTCACTCCGAGTCGGCGGAAGGCATCGGGAATAATTCCGAGGTTCCTCAGCGACACGTTTTTTATGCGTATTTCGTTGCCCACCATTGCCGCCATACCTATGAACGACCCCACCTCAATCATGTCGGGCAATATTTTGTGCTCCGTGCCATGCAGTCTGTCAACTCCTACTATTGTTAGCAGGTTGCTGGCTATTCCGCTGATGTTTGCTCCCATGCTGTTGAGCATGTGGCACAGCTGCTGGATATATGGTTCGCAGGCGGCATTGTATATGGTGGTGGTGCCCTTGGCAAACACTGATGCCATGATGATGTTTGCCGTTCCCGTCACCGAAGCCTCATCGAGCAGCATGTAGCATCCCTTCAGTTGCTTTGCCTTTATCTCATACACATTGCGCTCCTCAATGTGAGCGAACTTTGCCCCGAGATGCTTGAATCCGAGGAAGTGGGTGTCTAATCGCCGCCGTCCTATCTTGTCTCCGCCCGGCTTGGTAATTACGGCTTTGCCCATGCGTGCGAGCAGCGGACCGATCATCAGCACCGAGCCGCGCAGTTGTGCGCACTTATGTACGAACTCGTCGCTCTCCAGGTATTCCAAGTCGAGAGAGTCAGCACAGAAGCGGTAGTCGTTGGCCGACAGCTTTTCCACCTTTACGCCAATATCTTCGAGCAGAAGAATGAGATTGTTCACGTCGCGTATGTCGGGAATGTTTCTTATCACGACATTATCGCCTGTAAGTAGTGTTGCACAAATCACTTGCAGTGCCTCGTTCTTTGCTCCCTGCGGAACAATTTCTCCTTGCAACCGGTGTCCGCCCTCAATGATGAATGACGCCATGCTATCTCTTCTTTTTGCTTTTCTTCTGTGGCTCTGCTGCATGGGCGATGCGGTCGAATACGAACGTCTGTAAATCGAGCTGCACCTTTCCGTCAGTGAGACGAGCGAGATCGTCAGCAACCTTCTCGTCGTCCATCGACCCTTGCCCCCAAGTGGCAAGGCAACGCTTCATCTGGTTGGCTGTGAGTTTCACAAGCTCGTCTTTTTCTCCTCCTTCTGGCATCGTCTTCAGTTTCTCGAACATCTCTGCCATAAGCTGGCCGTAGTGGCGCACATAGTTGGTGCGCTTTCTGTCGCTATTATATTTCAACGGCTCTGGCTTAGAATGTATGGTCTCGGCGTTGCTCATGTCGTATGGCCAGTTTATTTCCAGCTTGCCACGACTCATCATGTAGAGATGGTCCCAGAGTGTGCGCTCGAAGTCGGCATTGTCGCGGTTCTGTGGCACTCGTGTCTCCATGTGTCTCACTATGGTTTCCGCGCAGTGCTGGCGTTCGGCTGCATCAGCGATGCTGACGCAATAGTCCACCATCTTCTGTATCTCGCGGCCGTATTCCGACATTGCGAGTGCCTCGCGCTGAGTGTTATAATCCATTCCTTCTATTTTCATAATAGTTTCTTTGGTTGCTTAGCTACAAAATCCTTAAGATAGAACGGCACGAAGTACGCCACGTCTTCAAACTGTCCGTTGGCATGGCGTTTCTCTGCCATCGGCGACATCCATTTGGCTATCGGCTCAATGCCTTCGATAAGGTGGGCATTAGGGTGGCTGATGGTCTCCATGCATTTCTTTGCTCCGTTACCGAAGAAATACACCGGATGTTCCTCCAGCCAAGGCCTGTACGTATCCGTATCTACCACGTCGGCCTGAATGTCGCGCACGGCTTTCAGACTGCGGTCGTAGATTCCGGCGTATACTTCCATGCGCCGTGCGTCGATCATCGGACAGAGCAGCGCATCCTCCTCTATCTCGCTGTGGCAGATAAGCACCGGCGTGCAGAGCAGTTCAAGCGTCGGCACAGCGATGAGCTTCAGGTTGCGGCCGTAGCATATTCCCTTTGCCATCGACACTCCGATGCGTAATCCGGTGTATGAGCCCGGACCGCAGCTCACGGCTACGGCATCAAACGGTATGGCGTGGCTGTCGGTAAACGACAGGGCTTCGTCAACGAAGCTTCCAAGTTTTTCTGCACTGCCGCCACTTCTCACCCTGCCATCGGCATTGCCGTGATCTTCTTCCTGAAAAATGCAGGCTCCATCTTGAGAAACAGCCACTGAGCACACGTCTGTACTCGTCTCTATATGTAATATTACTGACATTTTTGTAGCTATTCTTGTTAGAACGTGCAAATATACGCATTATTTTTGGAATATCAATGCCTTGTGGCGACATTTTCTTTGCTTTTTGTATTTATTAGTGTTTATGGGTTCAGATTTACGGCACCATTCTACATGTCTTTCAGACTCTCGCCACCTCGTAGCTCTCGATGGTGCGGCGGTCTGCGCTGATGTTCAGCCCTACGGCAAAGACGGCGCGCGGGTCACGGGCAAAGCGTACGGCATAGTCCTTGGTCAGAATCTGTTCCGTGGCCTCCTGTGCGGTCTTGCCGAACTTAAACTCCATGATGTAGATGGCGTCCTGCATCTTCAGCGCAATGTCGAAGCGTCCGTCGCTGGTCTGGCCCTCGGCCTCCACGTCAACGCCGATGCCCACCATCAGCGCATAGAACAGCGCCTCATAGAACTGCTCGTTCTGATTCCTGTCCGTAATACTATAGGGAATCCCGGCGTACCATTTGCGCACGCTTTCGAGGAACTCCTCGAAAGTGATCTTCTTGTCGCGCAAATCCCACATGGCGTTGTCCATGCGGTTTTTGCTGCCAACGTAATCTGCGCAATAATAGTTGTATAGTGCACCACCGAAGCCGTCGCGCACCTCGGCGTTGGGAAAGCCCAGCGTGAAGCGCTTACGCGCATAGTCGTAGCCCTTGATGGTGAGGTAGCCGCTCTGGAAGAGCACCGGGATAGGGTCGGTAATACGCTCCGTAGGGGCATCGAACAAGCTCTTTTCGGCCGTGAAACACTCTAACTCGGGCATGACTATCTGCTTCACGCGCAGCAGGTTGATGAGCGACGAGGGCGTACCCGTCGAGAACCAGTAGTTGTCTATCCACCCTCGGTCGAAGGCGTAGAACACGCTCCAGGGATTGTAGATGTCTGTCATCTTGTCCGTAAAGTGATAGCCGTCGTACATTCGCTTCAGCTCTGCCACCGCCTCGTCGTAGCTCATGGGCTTGCGGCGACGCTCTCCCATCCTCTCGGCCAGCTGCTCGATGTCGGGCTTCAATTGCGAAAAGAGTTCCTCCTCGGTGATGCCGCAGATGCCCTCGAAGTCCGGCTCGAAGGTCAGGTCGGTCAGGTTGTTCAGTTCGCTGAACACGGAGAGCTGCGAGAACTTCGAGATGCCCGTCAGAAACACGAAGCGCAGGTACTGTGACATGCCCTTCAGCGGCGAGAACAGGTCGCGCACGCGCTCCCTCAGATAGTCCTGCAGTTCGGGCTTGTGGATGCTGTCGAGCATCGGCGCGTCGTACTCGTCGATGAGCACCACCACCTTCTGGCCCGTCTGCTCGTATGCTGAGAAGATAAGGTTCGACAGACGGTCGCTCAGGTTTTCACCCTCCTTGGCCGTCACGCCATAGTCTTTCTCCAGTCGGCGCAGGATTCCGCCGCAGATGCTGTCCACGCTCTTCTCGTCGTAGTATTTGCCTAACGACAGGTCGAGTCGCAGCACGGGATGCTTCACCCACTCCTTCTCAAGTTTGTCCACGGCCATGCCGCGGAACAGCTCGCGCTGCCCCTCGAAGTAGCACTGCAGTGTGCTCACCAGAAGCGACTTTCCGAAGCGCCGCGGACGGCTCAGGAAGTAGTTGATGCCGCCGTGGTGTGCCAGTTCATATACGTATGCCGTCTTGTCCACATAAACAGCCTTCTTCTCCAAAAGGTTCGGCAGCCATTGCTGCCCGATGCCGTAGATTCTCTTCTCTGCCATAAGCCTGATGCGATTTCCGACTGCAAATATACGAATAAAAATCCGAACCGCCAAGCGATTCGGATAAAAGTAGAGACTGGTCAAATATTTGCTTTTACAATTCTTATATGATATATGCGCGCGCGTTGGGGCGGAACTGGTGCAATAACTGGCAAGTAAAAAATGTTAAAATCCTTTTGTCATGATGCAATGTTTCCATGCCTTTGATGTTTATGTAAATGGATAAGAATTTTTAATTTGTTTTGCGACAGCTGTGGACTCACTACTTGTTGAACGCATAAAGAGAGGCGACAGGAAGGCTATGAACGACCTATATAGACAGTATATAGGTGTGCTGGCTTCTGTGTGCTATCGCTACGTCAAGGACGACGATGATGCCAAGGACGTTCTTCAAGACAGCTTCGTCAGAATATTCACCTCACTCGACCGTTTCACGGGTCGCGGCGAAGGGTCTCTAAAGGCATGGATGTGCAGGATTGTGGCAAACCGGGCAGTAACATTCCTAAAGCAACGCAACAGAATAGCCACAGACACACTCGGCGACAAGGCGTCGGAAGATTATCCCGATGATACTCCGGATGCAGGCATGGTGAGCAGCGACGAGCTGCACGAAATCGTGAGAAGTCTGCCTGAAGGCTACAGAACAGTGCTTAACCTTTACGTTTTCGAGGAATACAGCCACAAGGAAATAGGCAATATGCTCGGCATAAGCGAATCTACATCCGCCTCGCAACTGCATCATGCAAAGAAAATGTTAGCACGACTCATAAAGGAACGCGTAAGAAAAAGAAAATGAAAGAAGACTGGGCAGAACAACTGAGAAATAAGCTCAACAGACATGAGATGTCTGCTCCCGAAGGGCTGTGGAAAAGCATCGACGAAAGTATGTCGGGTGCCGGGAAGCCGGCACGGGGCATAGTTCCGCTGCGCCTGCTGGCTTTCGCTGCAGCTGCCTCGCTGCTTCTGCTTGTAGGCTTGTTCCTGTCGGAAGATACCGACAATGATGAGCCTCAAAAGATTTCACGGTCGCATGTTTCTCCGGTCCGCCATTCCGTAGAAGAAGGAGTGAGCGTGCAGGAAGGTGGCAGAGAGCACATTGTGGCACAGAATACGGTTGAAGAAGCTATACCTCTTATAGAGAGCGACACCGTATCTTACTCCGGTAATGTGCCGACTGACACAGCAGCATCAGAACCTGTGCCGGATAGGAAAAGCCATGCCAAGCACAAGAGAACGTCACTGCCCGACATGGGCGGGCGTGACACGCGCCTCGTGGCTGCAAACACACTCGGAGGCAAGTTATCTGTCGGTCTGGGAGGCTCTTTCGGTCTGGCTTCTTTGAATAGCGGTGGAGCCGGTAACGGCGGTGGGGAATTAATCGCTTCCTTCAGTCCTTTCAGCAATGATTCTGTCATCAGAGATACAACGCTTGTGCGTCGGAATGTTAGTCATGTGCATAGGGCACCGGTGAGAGACGGGTCTTTCTGGATTCCCGTAAATGTCAGGCACAGAATGCCTATCAGACTTGGGATAGACATTCGCTACCGTCTCTCCAGCCGGTGGGCGGTGGAGAGCGGAGTGTTCTATAACAGACTGTCTAACGACTATACTCTCGTTTCGGCCCAAGGCATGAGAAATGTTGAGCAAACGCTGCACTATATAGGCATTCCGTTGAATGTAAGTTTCAGAATATGGAGCAGCAGGTATCTGTCGGCATACTTCTCGTGCGGAGGAACATTCAGCAAATGTATTAGTGTACAGCAGCCCGACAACGTCGAAATTTTCGGAGTTGACAAGGATGAACGACCCGTGCAGTGGTCGGTAAATGCCAGCGTGGGAGCAGAGTTCAGGATTGTCCCCCGGCTGAGTGTCTATATGGAGCCGACCGTAGGCTACTATTTTAAGGACCACAGCACCTTGGATCACTACTACAAGGAACATCCTCTCAGCGGTGGGCTGAATTTGGGCCTCAGGTACAGCTTTGGCAGGTAAAAAAATGTTAAAGCCGATGGTTTTGATGCAATGATTTTATGTCTTTGATGTTTATGGTAATGAATTTTAGATGATTTTATGTTATTTTTAGCAGATTTTAAATATGTATGATATGAAAAAACTACCATTTACAAAAAGTATTCCTATTGCAATTGCGATAGGATTGCTGTTCGTGTCGTGTTCGCAGAACGACGACCCAATGCCGACTGTGCCTGTTGTGACAGAGACAGAAGAAGCAAATCCCTACGCAATGTCGATAGATGAGGCGCAGGAGATGCTCGAACAAATTCTCGCAAAGGAAGAGGCATCCACGCGCAGCTCTTCGCGCACAATCAAGAACCGTTTCACGCTTGGTGACGGCAACCGCACACGCTCAGCTGCTGCAGATGAGCATCCGACAGTGCATGTGTTCAACTTCGACGACAATGGCGGCTTTGCAATAATGTCTGCTGACAAACGAACATCGCCATTGCTTGCACTCACGGAAAATGGTGAGCTAAAGCCTGAGATGCATACCGACAACCTTGGGTTTATTTTTGCCTTGGAGCAGGCAGAGGCTGTTTATAAGGCACAAATTGAAGAAGCCGAGGCTAACGACTATGGCGAAACGCGTTCCATTATAAGTTCAACTACGGAGAATGGTGTCACCACTATAGTCAATCTTGACAGTGTTGTGTACTATCCGAAAAACAAATCGCGTTTCTATACTCACTGGCGTCAAGATACTCCATACAACAAATACTGCCCCAAGATTAACGGGGTTGCTCCTAAGGCAGGTTGTGTTCCAGTTGCGATTGCGCAGTTGATGGCGTATCATAAATATCCATCATCTTATGCGGGATATACTTATAACTGGAATGATATGATCAATGATTTAGATGATGATGCTGTTGCTGTATTATTAAGCCAGATAGGTGCAGCTGTACATGTAAACTATGGTATTGATTTCTCCGGAGCACAATTTGAAGATGTTCCTGCAACTCTCCAACAATTTGGCTATCATTATCCTGGCATGGGGATTGAATTTAACTTCCCGCTGATATGGCAGCAAGTAAGTAGTGGGTATCCTGTGTTAATGTGTGGCTATTGTACTCAGTACAGGTATGTCTATAACCCGTTTGGCATTTTGATATATTGTGACACTCAAAATCTTGGACACTTGTGGTTAGCTAGTTCAGGCAGGATAAATTATGAAACTGTGACAAAAGTAAATGTACAGAATAATGAATTGATAAGTTCAGAACAAAAAGCTACTTATTATGTATATTACAATTATGGATGGGGATACGACGAAAACTCTGATGATAATTATGACGGCTTCATCATAGGTGGATATCCAGATACAAAGGAGTCTATTCAGAACTTCATAGATCCTTATGGAAATCATCATAGTTACACAACTGACAATAATTATTATATAAACTGTTCTGCATTAATTAGTATAATTCCTTAAAAAGAAAGAGATATGAAAAAAGTATTAATGATTTTTGTGGCAATCTTTGCCTTAATTGGGTGTGGAAACGACGATATGGATATTCACGATGATGAGTTAGCGCCTTATAGATATATACTACCAACCATGGATGTTAGGATAATACCTGCTGAAGGCGGAACATGGAAGTTAAGAAATATTAATGAAACATATACGACTATTGCCAAAGCCGTCGAGATTGTAGCTGACACATTCCCTGATAAGGATATTATAAGAGGTAAGTACAATGATTTTCTACAAGAAAGTTCTGGGGCGTGGAGCTACATTCCAGTTGAAGAGAATGGTGATACAGTAAAATGCGGTTGGGTCACGGTTATATCCCATATTCCGGAAGACCCATACCTCCCTTCCTGGGAAAGAGGTATCCAGCGCAAGGTTGTAATTGAACCCAATCCGAACGTGGAGAAAAGGACGATGATACTTGTCTATAGGACAGAATATTCGGATAGTTACATTGATCAGTATGACAACCATTTCAGTTCGAAAATAATCCCTCTCTTCCAAGAGGGTCGGGAATAAAACAATTACGGAAAATCAAATATGTATGATATGAAAAAATTATTATTCTTGTTGGTTGTCTCTTTTGCTGCCATTGGTTGCTCTGACAAAGAAAACCTAATCCCGGGTGTCCCCGATGTATTTCCTGTGCCAAAATCGGAAACTAGCGAAAAAATCATACCTGCAGAAGGTGGAACGTTTGACTTTACGTTTGCCGAATCACACATTTTCGCAACGGCAGTAGAGATGAAGGATACGTTCCCTGACAGGGATTTTGTATTCGATAACTACAACCATTTTTTGCAAAGAGACTCAGGGGAATGGAAATATGTCGCAATTGAAGAAAAAGGTGATA
>ODAI011539143.1_pt1 | contig 24550 bp, 22 predicted proteins | sample 1539321 | NCBI WGS metagenome assembly ODAI01 (sample SAMN02144231, study PRJEB22623) | gut metagenome | biome: sheep rumen | host: Ovis aries | place: New Zealand
GGCTCCGCATGTCTTTTAAACAGTTTTTCATAAATCATTCCCGTATCACCACGCGAACCGTATTGGACAGCTCAGCCTCCCCATAATAAGTATAGGTCATTTCCTCAGCAGTTTTCTTCAAAACCGAACAGGACAGGCTGTACCGGTCGATCTCACTTCCCGCACCGGGAAAGTCAAAATCGGGACCGTCGATCTTAAGCTCCATAACCTTGAGCCTTTGGACAAAACGGCGGGGCAGATCATTCCTGGAAGCGTCAAAGATCTGCTCCGGCGTTCCGTCCTCGCAGATCACACCCTGATCCAGGAAAAACACACGGTTGCAGATAGCACGGGCAAAGTTCATTTCGTGAGTCACTATTATCATTGTCCTGCCCATTTCGGCTATATCGCGGATCACTGCATGCACCTCACCCACCATGGTGGGATCGAGGGCACTGGTAGGCTCGTCCAAAAGGATCACAGACGGGTCCATAGCAAGGGCCCTGGCGATGGCGACACGCTGTTTTTGTCCGCCTGAGAGCTGGTCAGGGTATTGATCCTCACGCCCCGCAAGATCGACACGCTTCAAAAGAGCAATGCCGGTTTCATAGGCTTCCTGCTTCGATCTTTTCAGGATATCCATCGGAGCCAGCATGAGGTTTTCAATTACCGTCAGATGGCCGAAGAGATTGAAGGACTGAAACACCATGCCCATTCTGCGGCGAGCCAGTGTCACGTTGTATTTCGGATCGGTGATGTCAACTCCGTCAAACAGTATCTGACCTCCCGTAGGCCGCTCCAGCATATTGATGCAGCGCAGCAGGGTGGATTTTCCTGTTCCTGAGGGACCGATCACCGAGATCACATCGCCGTCGTTAATGACAGCATTCACATCCCTGAGCGGTGTGACAGCTTCATACTTTTTTTCCAGATGCTTAAGTTCGATCATTTATTTTCATTCCCTTTTGACAGACTTTTCCTTTTTTGGGGGTCGATACGAAGTTCAAGCCTGTTCACGAAAAACGTCAGGATCGCGGTCAGGACAAAATAGATGACCGCCACGGCGATCAGCGGGAAAAATGCTTCATAGGTGCGGATTTTGAAGATAACGGGAAGATCGTGGTCCGGTATGCCCCGGGTGAATATGATGCGGACAGTTTTCCCAAAGAGGCCCAGGAGATTACCGTAAGCGGGAATGATTCAGCAAAAGTGGACGGCATTGAGCCCGGGGGCTATACAGTCCTTGTGACTGCCGCGGACGATCTGAACGGTACGGCAGTGATCTGGTGAGCGAACAGCCTGAAAGGCTGGCAGATGATCCCGAACCTTGCCGGGAGCAATGACAGCTTTAAATCGTGGCCGAGCGGCAACATGACAATAGCATCTATGATGTTCAGCTTTCCCATGCTTATGGATGCAACAAAACTTACCTTATCTATGCGGGTGTAAGCTGTGCTTTTTTAAGCGGCCATACAACTGATATGTGATTTAGGCTGCTAAAGATTATCAAAACAGACTAAAGAAATAGCCGTCCCATGATCACTTACTTTGCGTAAGATCCTTTGACTGACCGGGGCGGCTATTCCTGTTCATTCTCAGTGTCCTTAGATGACCTGTCTCCGCTGGGCTTATAGCCAAGGCTAAGGGCAGGTTTTCTGCTATTTGCGGGCCTTGTTATCCTTGACTCCGTGGAGCTTGAAGAATACGAGCTTCTCCTCCATATCGTCCGCGATCTCCTTCATGATCTCAGCCGATTTCTCAAGCACCTTCATGGTATCGTTAAGCTCTGTAATGGAATTTGCGGTCTCCTGGGAGGCAGCGGCATTTTCCTCGGAAATAGCCGAAAGGCCTGACATCGCATCCACCACCACTACCTTTGCGCTGTCGCAGGAGCGTGCATCCCTGGCTATGCTCTCGGCACCGTAAACCGTTGTCTGGATATCCTCTATAAGGGTGTTAATGGCGTCGACCGTTGAAACAAGGACAGCCTTCTGCTCCTCAGTCGCCCGCATTACATCCTCTGATTTTCTGACGGCATCCTGGGATTCCCTGAGCAGCACGTTCATCTCGGCGAATATTTCCTCTGCTGCCTTCGAGGAATCAACAGCAAGGTTTCCGATGGACTCTGCGACCACCGCAAAGCCCCTTCCTGCTTCTCCGGCACGTGCCGCTTCAATGGAAGCATTCAGCGAAAGAAGGTTTGTCTGTGAGGCGATCTCGGTAATGGCCGATACCTTGGAATTGATCCTTTCAACGGCGGCCGAGGTAGCGCCGATGCTCTGGGAGATCTGGTTTACATTATCGCTCATCTCATCGGAAGCTTCGGAAAGCTTTGATATCTGCTCGGCGGATTCTTTTGAATTAACATGCATTTTCCTTGCGGTCTCCTCAAGAGCCTCCGCACTGTCAAGCACACGCTGGATGGCATCCGAAATACTTCCAACGTTTTCGGTGGCGGACTGGATATCCTCCGCCTGCTGGGATGCTCCTGAAGCGATGTCGCCGATGGCACCCTGGGCTCCCGCCGCGTTTCCGAATATCCTCTCGGACATCTCCTCGACCTCAAGGGCATGGGCATCCACATCGTCAGCGGACTGCTTGATACCGGAAAGGATATTGTCAAGCTCGTCTATGAGCCCGTTCATATCTCTTAACATGTCGCCCAGTTCGTCATTTCTGTCAAGGTGATCGGTAGCCTTTTCAAAGCGCCCGTCGGCAAGTGCCTTGATAACATTCTCGACCTCATATATAACGACCGCGATACCGTTTGCGGCAAAGTATACGATGATGGCAGCGGCGATAACGCAGACCACGATGATAAGGATTATCGTCATGATGCTTTTATTTATGAACTTGTCCACATCCACCTTGGGCTTGCCTACAAAGGCCATCCCCACTACTTTGCCGCCTTCCTTTACAGGCTCATAGGCAACATAATAGGGAGTGCCCGCGACCATTGTGTTGTTATTGGTGTAGGACTGTCCGTTTCCGATGACAGCCGCGATGACCTCGGAGGCCGCCTGGGTACCGATGGGGCGGTTGCCGTCAGCGGTAATGACACTGGTATGGGTTCTGGTATCCCCTTCAAACCAGGTGAAATCGTATCCGATATCGGCCTTGAGCTGATCCTCGAGCTCATTACCGGAATAGTCATCCATTGCGCCAAGCTTTGCGTCCCTGTAGAACTTGGCCACGGCAGCAAGACCGTCAAGGACCTCACGTTCCATGCCGCTCCTTATGGAGAGCATGGAAACAATGCTCGCAATGATTCCCACGAGCAGCAGCGGTACAAGTGAGAGACATAACAGCTTTACCTTGATAGATACCTTTTTCCCTTTCATTCTTCTCCTCCCTTACGCATCCGCTTTGGTTTGTCCGTATACAAACTGCGGATAACCTGATTTATTTATTGTATATTATGTATATTTTAACATTGTTTTCTGTTATATTCAATCATATAATGAAATAATCAGATTTTGTACATGGGGCGTTATTATGGAAGATCAGGCGGCAAATGTTAAAATGGCGGGGACAGGGCGTCCCGGGGAGGCAGAGACCTCCATCATAAAAAACAGAAGATTCAGGGAAAAGCTGTTCAGCCGGTTCACCAAAGCATGCAGGGAATACGAGCTCATAAAGCCTTATGACAGGATAGCGGTATGTATTTCGGGCGGCAAGGATTCCACTCTCATGGCCAAGCTGTTTCAGGAGCTTAAAAGATGCAACAAATTCCCCTTTGAGCTTAAGTTCCTTGTGATGGATCCGGGGTATAATCCGGCAAACAGGCAGAGGATAGAGGACAATGCAGAGCTTCTTGACATTCCGGTGGAAATATTTGAAAGCCCGATCTTTAACGCGGTAAGCGGTATCGAAAAGTCTCCCTGCTATCTGTGCGCAAGGATGCGGCGGGGGTATCTTTACAGGAGAGCAAAGGAGCTTGGCTGCAATAAGATAGCTCTGGGGCATCATTATGACGACGTGATAGAGACGATACTCATGGGGATGCTCTGGGGGGGACAGTTCCAGACAATGATGCCCAAGCTCCACAGTCAGAATTTTGAGGGGATGGAGCTTATACGGCCGATGTATCTCATACGCGAGGAGGATATCATTGCCTGGAGAGACTTTAACGGACTTAAGTTCCTGCAGTGCGCCTGCCGCTTCACCGAGAGCATAAGCGGAGAGGAGGATATGAATGAACAGACCTCAAAAAGGAAGGAAACCAGGCTTCTGATCAGAAAACTCAAGGAGGGCAATCCCTTTGTGGAGGCCAATATCTTCAAGAGCGCCTCAAATGTGAACCTGAGTACCGTACTGGCTTATAAAAAGGATGGAATAAATCATAATTTTCTTGATGATTACGAATGAATGCTCTATCATATGAGTTGCATGAACTCATAAGGCGCTCATAAAAAAGAGATTAAGAAGAGAGACTGGCCATACCGGAGAAAAGAGGCATGAAGCTTGGATAATGGCAGCAATATCGGAAAACAGGGGAATAACGGACTGAAGAGCTATCTGTCTCCCGCGGGCGTGTGGGCACTTGCCCTGGGCTGCGCGGTGGGATGGGGCTCCTTTGTAATGCCGGGGACTACCTTCCTTCCGGCTGCGGGGCCCTTAGGAACCGCCCTTGGGATACTTATCGGAACACTTGTGATACTTGTGATAGGTATAAATTATTATTATCTGATGAACAGATATGAGGATGCGGGCGGGGCCTTTACCTATGCGGTGCGGATCTTCGGTCATGACCACGGCTTTGTGTGCTCCTGGTTTCTGCTTCTTGTATATATCGCTATTGCCTGGGCCAATGTGACGGCCCTTGTTCTTATCGGAAGAAATCTGTTCGGGGATCTGTTCAAGTTCGGGTTCCATTACAGGGTCATAAGCTATGATGTTTACGCGGGAGAGGTACTGATATCCGTTCTGTTCATAGCTGTTCTCGGCTCGGTATGCGCCGTAAGCAAAAGGGCCGCGGTCCTTATCCAGACGATATGCGCGGGTCTGCTCTGTCTGGGGATACTTATAAGCTTCATCTTTGTAATAAGCTACGCCGGCGGCTTTTCGGACTTTAAGCCGGCCTTTTCGCCAAACGGGAAAAATCCCGCCGTACAGGTCTTCGGGATAATAGTCCTTGCGCCCTGGGCCTTTATAGGCTTTGAGTCGATCACACATTCCAGCGAGGAATTCAGGTTTCCGGTAAGGAAAACTCTCGGGATCATAGTATCATCCCTTGCCGTGGGGGCCCTGCTGTATATAATGCTTGCGGAGACCGCAGCCGCCATCCGTCCCGAAGGCTATCCTGCCTGGAGCGACTATATTAATGATCTGGGCTCTCAGGAGGGATTAAGGGCGCTGCCTGCATTTTACGCGACGACTACGGCTATGGGAAGCTCTGTCGGAACGCTCCTTCTCGGAGTTACCGCTCTTGCGGGGATAATCACCGGCCTTATCGGAAATTTTATCGCGGCAAGCCGTCTGCTTTATGCCATGACAAAGGAAAGGATACTGCCGGAATGGCTGGGAAGGCTCAGTGCGGACGGAAACCCGGGGAACGCCTTCATATTCCTGACTTTAATATCCCTTCCCATACCCTTCCTCGGAAGGACGGCGATAGGCTGGATAGTCGATGTAAATACCATAGGTGCCATAATCGCCTACGGCTACACCTCAGCCGCGGCATATAAGTGCGCCTCGGAAGAAAAAAACAGAAGGATGCGGTATACCGGAATAGCGGGCCTTGTTTTTTCGGCTGTATTTTTTCTTTATTTTATGATGCTCTCCGCGGGCGCCATGTCTACGGAATCCTTCCTGATACTCATTATCTGGAGCGTTGCGGGCTTTGTTTATTTCCGTCATGTGTTCAGCCGGGATAAGGAAAGGCATTTCGGAAGATCGACCGTTGTGTGGACGGGGCTTCTGTTCCTTATCTTCTTCACCTCCCTTCTGTGGATACGGCGGGCTACCAATGATATGACTACGGCCGTGATCGGCAATATCAGCTCATACTATGAGGAAAGAGATACTGAGACCGGTGAGGATACGGTTGAGGAAACCAGACAGTACCTTAAGGAGCAGATGGAAGGGACTAACCGGGTGCTTAACAGAAACAGCATTATACAGATGGGTATAATGATGGCCGCACTTGGCATCATGATCAGCATATACGGCATTATGTCCAGGCGTGAAAGGGAGATGGACAGCGAGAGGCTTAACGCCCTTGAAAGCAGCAGGGCAAAATCCGCCTTCCTGTCCAATATGTCCCATGATATAAGGACACCCATGAATGCCATAATCGGTTACATCAATCTTTCCAGGAGGGATGATATAACCGTGGAGGAGCTTAAGGAAAATCTCGGAAAGATCGAAAGCTCCAGCCAGCACCTGCTTGCGCTCATAAATGATGTGCTGGAGATGAGCCGTATAGAAAGCGGTAAGATGGATCTCGAACCGGTGGAGATGGATCTGTGCAAAGCCCTGTCCGAGGTGAGGGATATGTTCCTTACGCAGATGGAGCTTAAGCATATCTCCTTCACCGTGGATCACTCAGGCATTAAGGACTGCTATGTCCTTTGCGATAAAAACAGGCTCAACAGAGTCCTGCTTAACCTTATAAGCAATGCGTACAAATTTACGCCGGAGGGGGGAACTGTGGCCGTAAAGGCGGTACAGCTTACTGAGGCAAGGGACAATAAGGCGGGATACGAGCTCAGGGTCTCGGACAGCGGAATCGGAATGACAAAGGAGTTTGCGGAAAAGGTCTTTGAGGCCTTTGAGCGGGAGCGTACCTCTACGGTCAGCGGGATACAGGGAACGGGCCTCGGAATGGCCATAACCAAGAGCATCGTGGATCTGATGGGAGGGACCATTAAGGTAAACACGGAGCCTGGAAAGGGCACCGAATTTGTGATCGTTCTTGAGCTTGAGCTTTGCGAGGGCGGCAGAGCGGTACAGAAGGAGGTCAGCACGGATAAGGTATCGGCGCCCTCAGTGGACTTTACGGGCATGAGGCTCCTGCTTGTGGAGGATATGGTCATAAACCGGGAGATAGCGATGATGATGCTCACAAGCCTTGGCTTTTATGTGGATACCGCTGAGAACGGGAAAGAGGCTGTCGACAGGATCGCGGAGTCTGAGCCCGGGTATTATTCCCTTGTGCTCATGGATATACAGATGCCTGTTATGGACGGCTATGATGCCGCACGGGCCATAAGAAACCTGAAGGATACGGAGCTGTCATCGATACCCATAATAGCGATGACCGCAAACGCTTTTTCCGAGGATGTAAAACGGGCAAAGGAGGCCGGAATGAACGGACATATAGCAAAGCCCATCGATGTAAACGTAATGACCGATACCATAAAGGAGGTGCTGACGGCACAGGTGCAGTCAGAGGCTTAAAGCTCAAACCAGCCGGCCTTAAACCCCTTTCTTAAAAAGCTGCCGAGCGGGAAGCCCATTACATTGTGAAAATCCCCTGTTATACCCTTTACAAGGAAGCTCCCGAGCCCCTGAACCGCATAGGCCCCGGCCTTGTCCATCGGCTCGCCCGTGGCGATATATTCCCGTGCCTGAGCCTCTGAAAAGGAGGAGAAGCAGACCTCTGTTTCCTCCGAAAAGAGAAGGTCAGGCCGGGCGTTAACACCCTGCTTCGGACTTAAGGCACATACTCCGGTGAATACCTGATGACTGCGGCCGTTAAGTGACATGAGCATATCAAGGGCCTCCGCCTCATTATGGGGCTTACCGAGTATAGTGCCGTCCCTTACCACAATGGTATCGGCTCCGATGATGATCAAAGGACCGTGTTTTTCATAAAGGTGGGGCAGAGCCGCAACGGCGGCAGCTTTCTTTTTTGCAAGGTGCTTAACAAGCTCCGCAGGCTCCGCATCGATCAGTGTTTCCTCCGCATCGCTGACTATTACGTCAAACTTAAGCCCCGCCAGGGTAAGAAGCTCTTTTCGTCTTGGGGAGCCGGATGCGAGGATGATATCAGTATACTGTTTCACAGTAAGTTTCCTTTCCGCGCAGATTCTCTGGCAGTAGACAGCTTAACAAAAATTCCGCGGGATGGCAACTCATAAAATATCATTCGGTTAATCGTCAGTAACTAAATAAATAAAAAAGGAGACAGGTATGCGTAACAGGGTTTTGAACAGACTCATGAAGGGAGGGCTGGCGGCCGTCCTTTCAGCTTCACTTTTTATCACCGGTGTGTCCCCTGTGCTTTCTAAGGAGCTCCCTTTTCCCGTAGTGCCGAAGGCTTCAGGCTACACCTACACGGGCAGCGATGTCATGTATCTGGCAGGTCTTTCGATGACCGTGGGTCAGCCGGATAAAAGCTACGGACTCTGTGACATCAACGAGGATGGGACGACAGAGCTCTTTGTAGCCGAAAGGGCCGGAAAGAATGATAACCTCGACATATACGTATATAATACGGACACGGGTGAGGCAGAGCTTGCAAGGCATGAAAAGAAGGTCACTGAGCTGTACATGAATTATTTATCGGACAGCCTTGTTGTAGTAACCAAATCCAGACCCTCAAATACCTACACGGAATATAAGCTGAAGAAAAACAGGAAGCTTAAGAAGGCGGTGACCTACAGTGCGGGGACCGATGGGCGTTTTTTAAGAAACGGCAGGCAGATTCCCGCGTCAAAATATAAAAAATATGCCAAGAAGGTAAAAAAGTCCTTTGATAAGATCGCGCTTATTCCGGCGGCCAGTCCCTGGGTGAACAGCTCTGTGATAGGTGCGGCCTCAGTTACCGGAGACCCGGGGCTTAAGAATGACTTTCGTTTTTCAGCCGATTATTCCTGGCTTAAGGAGGAGCATCTGACCGATGAAAAGCTGTATGCCGGAACCTTTGAGGCTGTTACGGAGACAAATGAGAAAAAGCTTGAGGCTCTTCTGACAGACAGCAATTGTACGGGCGGGGATGTTGAGATAGTGCGGACCGGATATGAAATGGCCACTGACTGGGAAAGCAGGAACAGAGACGGCGCTGATCCCGTAAGAAGGTATATAAATGCCGTAAGGAGCATTTCCTCGCTTCCCGATATGAATGCTTTTATCACTGACGTAAACGCCGATCCCTTTACCAGCTTTATCATGATCGGTTATGGACTGAATAATGAGAAAGGAGGGCGTTTCTGGGAAGGCTATATCCTTCCGGACACCTTCTCAAGGGAGCTGGAGACGGAGGATGAAGAGTGGGGATATATACCGGAAGAGGATTCCAGATGGGAGTTCGATTACAGAGCCAGATATGTCCTCAGCCGCGCGGGGTATACAAACACCTTTATAGATGAGTCGATGGCTGCCTGTTACCAGATGGAGGATATGCTCATAGCCGCTTTTGATCCCCAAAAGTATGAGGACAATGCGCAGTATACCATGGCAGAGCTTTCCGGGCGCTGCAAGGCCTTCCCCATCGCAGAGGTGCTCAGGGCATATAATGTAAATTCGGACAGTATGATCGTGACCTATATTGACATTCTTGAAAAGCTGGGAGAGTTATATACTGAAGAGAATCTCTCACTTTTAAAGGGCTATCTTACCGCTCATATAGCTGCAATGGCCTGTGCGCGTCTGGATTTCGAGGCTCAGGCCATAGCGGAGGGGTTCTACACCTATGATTATTCGGATGAAGCGGAGCCTTTATCGGACGAGGAGATCCTTGAGGCTTTAAATGAGAACGCAAGGCAATTAGCCATTAGCCCCTTCGGGCTCACCGGAGTTGCGCTTGAAAACGCCTATATAACTAACTATACGGAGCCCGAGGAAAAGAAGGATCTTATGCGCCTTACGCTTTTGATAAGAGACAGCTTTAAGGAGCTTTTACAGAATGAGCCCTGGATGTCTCAGGAAAGCCGGGACAATGCGGTCAAAAAGCTTGAAGCCATGACCTTTAACATTGTAAGCCCTGATGAGCTCATTGATGCTTCTTACCTGCTCATGGACAAAAACGAGACCTATCTGACCGCCTCTATGGATGCGGCTATGAGAAAACAGCTTCATGATAATGCATATATAGGAACGGAGCTTGACAGGAACGGGAATATCTATGACATAGTGCCGAGCTCATCCACGACCATAACAAATTCCTTCAATTTTCAGGACTTTAACAGGTTCTTCATCTGCGGAGGGATAATCGGGGAAGGCTTCTATACGAAGGATATGTCCGAGGAGGAGAAGTTAGCGGCGATCGGAGCCGTGATAGGGCATGAGATGACTCACGGCTTTGACCCGGATGGCGTTCAATATGATTCCGAAGGAGTATACATTGCTACAGAGGACAGGCCCTGGGGCTTTTTTACCGAGGCTGATCATAATGTGTTTAAGGAAAAGGTCAGTAAAATGGAGACATACTTTAATAAGATATGGCCTTTTCCCGAGGCTCACTGTGATGGTGAGCTCCTTACCGGTGAGGCTACTGCAGATATGGGAGGCATCGCCATAGCGCTGAATATAGCAAAGGATATCGAGGGCTTTGACTACGACAGATATTTCAGGGCATATTCCAACGTCTGGAAATCCCAGGGGACCTATGAGAATGAGCTGTGGGACATGTTTGATGAGCATCCTCTTAATTATATAAGGATAAACGCTACCCTTCAGCAGTTCGACGAGTTCCTTGACACCTACGGGATAAAGGAGGGAGACGGGATGTACCTTCCTTTGGAGGAAAGGGTAAAGATCTGGTGACAGACCCGGGAAGTCCTGATCAGAGTGTTTCCCGAAGCCGTCGTTACGGCCCGTTCCGTGAGGTCACGGCTTACCTCAGGAGGCTCTGGCCTGCAAGGATGACAAGAGGGAGAGATACGGCAAAGAACAGTGTTGACATAAGGGCGCTGCGGGCGGCAAGCTCCGGCTCCCTGTCATACTGTATGGCGTAGATGGTCGTAAGCGTGGCGCAGGGACAGGAAAGATACACCAGCATGCAGAGCTTTGACATGGGGTCTCCCGGCATGGGAATGAGCATAAGAAGCGCAAGCGCCGGGATCAGTATATTTCTGAGAAGCGTGATAACGTAGGCCCGCTTCTCCTTAAGGATCTCAAGCAGATTGTTTTCCGATACCATAACGCCGATGATGATCAGGGACAGGGGAGTTATCATCGAACCTATGGCCTTGATGACGGTTTCCGGCGCACCCTCTGTTGAGATACCGAGGAGCAGCATAAGGATCAGGATGACCGTTGAGACCATGGGCGGTGTAATGAGGTTTTTAATGTTAAAGCTTTTTCCGGAGAACAGGGTGAACTGAACCGAAAAGAAGAGTACATTGAAGGCGATCATGGCCATCGCGTTATAGAGTATCGCAATATTGCCGAAAAGCGCCACACAAAGCGGAAGCCCCAAAAAGGTGCAGTTCGGATAGGTTATAAGGGAGGTAAAGGTCGCCTTTACGGCGTCTGAGCTCTTCCTCAGCCGGTGGTACATAAGGGACAGAAGCGTTGTCAGTGTAAGGAGCACAAACATCATGATGAGGCCAAGGAAAAGCTCCTTAAGCTCATCGCTTCCGATCTTCTGGGAGGAGGCGGAAAGGACGGTAAAGGGCAGGATAAGATCCGTACAGAGCTTTGTAAGGTACCTTCTCTGCTCAGGGTTTATCAGACCTGTCTTTCCGGCAGCAAAGCCGACTATGATATAAAGGAATATTATAAGTATCTGTGTAAATACGATCTGCATTGACATAGCCTGATATCTCCTTAAGGGGCTGCCGGTACGGCAGCCGACCCACCTTCAGCATTCGAAAAAGTGCCCGCTTTGCGGTCTTAAAGATATGCTCATATGCAGGTGAAAGTGTTACCGGATATTGGTATTCAGGCTGATCACAAGCACATCATCCGAAGCCGGGCTCTTAACAAAATAATCGGTCGTCTCCACCCTACGGTATATCCCGTCATCGCCTAATTGACGGCTTATCAGAGAGACCTCCTTTGCACCGGCCTTATACTGCTTTAAAAGGTTGTCCCGTGAGAATGTCTTTGCAAACACATCCCTGTCGTCAACGAGGATCGTTTCGGCTCCGGTCCTTATCAGATCATCAAACACACCTGCTGCCGAGCATTCCCTGGTAGTAAAGTTATCATATGCCATCATGTAGTAGCTGTTTTTGGTGATGTTTGCCAGAATGACCAGCGGATATTTCTGAAATATCGCGGACAGAAGAAGCTGTGTGGCGCTTGCGGGAGTCTGCAGCTCAAGGATGTCACCGGTATCCTCAAGCCTTACGGCTCCAAGGCTGCAGAGCTTAAGAAACTGATCCTTAGGCATGGGCCGCGCAAACAGAAAGCCCTGTACCATCTTGAAAGGATCTCCGCGCTGACAAGCCTTCCTGTGGTCGCATTATATTTTGGCTGATAATAGCCCTGAATCTGATGATCCTCAATGGCATTTATTATTTCCCGAAGCTCAATTTTATCCATCACAAAACCTCCGAAGAAACGCAGCAGCCCACCGTTATATGTCTCACAGCTGATTATAAAGCTTTAAGGGAAGCCGGTCAACAAAAAGAAAGTGTGCCTGACCTTCACAGCGGTATATTTTTATGGTATAAAATTCCATTGTGTGGTAAGATATTAAAAACACAAAAAGGAATACACACAATGACTGCCCTGAAAAGCTGAAAAGCTCAGATCAGAAAACTTTTCCTGAAATGATCCCGCATAGAAGAACCCGATCAGAAAATCATATAAAAGGAGACTCATAATGACCTTTGGAGAGAAAGTAAAAGCCTTAAGATCAGGCAAAGGACTGCCGGCAAAGGAGCTCGGCAGGAGAGTAGGTGTATCGGCAAAATCCATATCGAACTATGAGAACGGCTCTCAGCTGCCAAGAGCAAAAATGTGTGAAGCTCTGGCGAAGGAGCTGGGAGTTACGGTAAGTGAGCTTACCGATGATACAATAGTTATTGATACGCAAAGATCTGCTTTCGCGGGAAAGGAAGAAGGTGCCGAAGCACCGGCTGCCGTCCCGGTCAGGGATAATATGACCTTCTCACAAAAGCTTAATACGCTTCGCAGGGAAAAAGGCCTCAGGCTTAAGGATATCGCGGATGCGGCAGGGATCACATTAAACTCATACAAAATGATGGAGTATCGCGGTTCCCGCCCGGGTTCCGCAGAGGTTTATCAGAAGCTTGCCGATGCTCTGGGCTGTGAAGCTTCCTGGCTTTCAGAGGGCGATAAGAGATTGAAGGATAAGCCGAAGAGGAAAGCGGCTGCGGACTCTGCGAAGAAGGATTTTGCTAAGAAGGATTCCGGGAAGGCGGAGGTGATCAGGCTTGTTTCCAGATTGTCGGTGCTGTTATCCGGAGACGAGATCACCGAAGGTGAAAAGGATGCAATCATGCTTTCGCTGAATGGTGCTTACTGGAAGGGAAAGTGACCCCGGGCACATGCTGTGATGCCGGGTTCAAAGCCCGCACTGCAATTTTGCATCCTACAGGAGAATATATACAGGGCTGTCGTACTGTGTTTATTGCGGCAGCCCTTTTTTCGTGCCTGCTCTCCGTCATTCTTTATGGAATAAAGGTAGCCGGGAAATCCATTTTTGATGAAATTTTGAGTGTTTCATGGTAATATTTTATTTAAGCCATTATATTAAAATAAATACAAGATATTTCGGTTTTATTCTTTAAAGGGACAGCAGATGAGCATAAGAACAAATTACGAAAAATGGTATGAAGGGGATTCTTATTACTGGGGGTTGGAACCGGGACGTTTCCTGGAAGAATTGATAGAGCTGTCTCCGCCTTCTGCGGATAAAAAGGTTTTAGACATCGGCTGCGGTGAAGGAAAAGATGCTGTGTACATGGCTCAGAAGGGCTACGATGTCACCGCATTTGATCTGACAGAGAACGGCATCAGGAAGACCATGGAATTGGCTCGGGAAAGAAACGTTTTGATCAATGCCTATGTAGACGACATTAATACTTTCAGCACGGATGAGAAGTTTGACATCATCTATTCAACAGGCACAGTTCAGTACCTTTTTGAGGAAAACAAAAAAGCATTCTTTAGAAGCTGTGGAAGTCAGGCGAACTCTTCACATATTTTGGGGATTGGAAGATCGAGCGTATTGATGAAGTGATCTTTGAGGACAATAGTGGCGGGATACCGCATTATCACTGCATGGATACTGTTATCTGCAGAAAGATCTCATAAGCTGACGGGTTGCAGGATCATGAATAAAATGAAAGAATATGCATGAACAGGACATGGTGATCTTTGTAAGAAGTGGATGAATCAACAGCCGGTATTTCGGTCTGAAAAAACGTTTAAAATTATATTGACAAGCGCAGGAAATTCGGATAGAATAGCTAAAGGTTTTGAAAACAGATTTATCGGGGTGTGGCTCAGTTTGGCTAGAGCGCTACCTTAGGGAGGTAGAGGCCGCAAGTTCGAATCTTGTCACTCCGATGATGGAAAGAGGCTTAAAATCGTTGATCACAGGCGGTTTCGAGCCTCTTTCTTTGTGCCTGTTTCGTTAATTAGTGTTAGGTAAAATTAAGGAAAATTAATCTAATTGGGGTAGAAATTGGGATGAATCACTCCTTTCAAAAGCGGAACAGGCCATCATTAAAAAATATCTCAAGGTTACCAGAACTGCAAAACGGTTCTCAGTGGTGATGGATGATGAAGCCATCCTTAAGGATACTCGCTATTATGGGTATTTTGTCCTTCTTTCAAACAATAAGATGGATACATTTGCCGCACTTAGGGAATACCGGCTCCGTGAAAAAACCGAGGAGGGGTTCCGCATAGACAAACAATACAACGATGCACATGTAACCAGATCTAAGACAACTGCATCGTTGGAGGGACGGTTCTTCTGCCAGTTTATCGCCTATGGCTATGAAGAGTTCTTCCAAACACAGATCAACAGGCTAAAAGCCTCGCTTGCGGTTCCAACCGGGGATCCAGCTCACGACAACTCTGGTACTTTCAAGAAGGAGAAAGCGCTACTGTCATGGCTGAACAAAATGTCTGTTGCCAAACTCTTTGATTGGTTTGATGCCATACAGGAGACTACTGTTGCTTCAAATATAGGCAAGGCGCGTTGGAAAACAGAAACCATCGAGCGCGACAGGCTGTTTCTTAGCAGGCTCGGTGTTATCAAACAGCAAATTTAGTGACTAAAGTTCGGATTTTGGGGTTAATGAAATAATGTAAGTTCAGGAGCGCCCGGCTCTTTTAATCCGGTCGGAATTGAAGTATAATCATTATATATGGTTTTATTGATACGCCACAATTAGAGAAATAGAAGTCATTCGGATGCTATGAAAGAGAAAGTATATAATTATCTTGGCGAAGATATTTCCAATGTTCAGATACTGCTCCTTAAGGATGAATATGGATATGTCGATAAGAATAATATTCCCCATATCAACTGGGGAATTGAAAACGAGAAATGCGATGCGGATGGTTTTGACAAGGAGTACCGACCTGTTGACGGTTCAAATGAGTATGTTATAAGAGATTATATTATTCCTAAGGGGACGATTGTTTGCAGATATGGATTCCCTGGTGGTATGTTCTCAACATTAAAGGGTTCAGAATATGAGGATCTGGGGTTGCCTTATGTGAAGGAAACGATAGAATATCACGAATTTAAGGTCACAGAGGATCTGACGGTAGACTGTCTGGTTACAAAGGGATTAGTGGCTCCAAAATTTCAAAGTGAGGGAGGAGCGGTACAGTTCATGCATAGACAGCCTGTAAGGCTGGAGTGTGAAGACGGATATCTACAGGAGGAAGCAGCATGGAGACTACAGTATTCTTAGAAGCATTAGAGAAAATAATGTCAGAAAGGTATTCTTCCAGATTATATCATATTGGAGGATATCAGGAGGCAGCGGTTTGTATTCAGTCCAGTTCAAATGGCTGGATAGTATATAATGGAGAGCGCGGCAATCGATACAACGAGGTGAAATGTGATACGATCCTTAAAGCCTGTCTTGAGTTTATCCGTAAGATGACGCACAGAGTTGAAGACATTTCTGCTATGGAGAAGGAGTTGCTGCTGTTAGTCACCAAAGTCGCATAACAGTTTGATCTGTATGATCATGTTTTGTTTTTTTTACGTTAGTCAGATATATAGCCAAATATGTGTTGGGTTTTTAAAATGCTTATGATGCCGTGCTGTCCGGGATCGTCATCGTTAACACGGTTCCGACATTTTCACCTGATGCAATGGTCAGGCGTCCCCCGCACATGATCTCGAGCCTTTCCCGAATGTTTTTGAGCGCGATGCCATGTTTGGTATCACAGGTGGAGCTCAAACCCCGTCCGTTATCTTCTACGGTGATCTCAGCGCCGATATCCGTGTGCCGCGTCCTGATGGAAATACACAATGGCCCCAAATAAGGATCCATACCATGTTTGACGGCATTTTCCACGACAGGCTGCAAGGTCAGCGGCGGCAGGCGGAAACATGTAAAGGCCGTATCGTACTCCACTGCAAGCATATCGCCGTACTGAGCCTGTTCCACGGCCAGGTAGGCGCGGGTATGCTCCAGCTCCGTGGAAAAGGGAATAACGCCGTCGTTTGCGATGGCATTGAAATTTCTGCGAAGATAGTTGGTGAAATCTATTGTGATCTGCCGGGCTTTCGCGGGATCAAACATACATAGGCTGTAGATGCTCATCAGAGTATTGTAGATGAAATGAGGCCGCATCTCAAGCACCATAACACTTGCCCGCTCATGGGCGATCTCCCGCTGCTGCCCGGCAATTATCCGTTGCTGCTTTGCTATTTCACACTGCTGTCTGGCAAATTCCCGCTGATGCTGCAGATCCTGCTCTATCTGGTCCGACAGTATGAAGCTGTACATGACCAGGGCGGAGAGGACGAAGCTTATGTCAAAGAGCGGTATCGCATCGATGAACAGAAGCAAAAGAAGCGAGGCCGTCATGGACAGCAGGACAACAATGAAGCTCAGGAAGGTTTTACGTGACAGCCTCGTCCGGAATCGTACCGCACCTGCGAGGCTTAGCAGCATAATTGCGATCAATGGCAGCATAAGAAGCGGATATAAGGAGCCGCGGCTAAATTCATTCTCCTCTGTGACATAGATAAAACCTCCGGTGAAGGAGGCGATGGCAAGCAGGGCACAATAGACGGTCCACAGGCCGAACACAGCCTGAAAAAGTCTGCTTGAATGAATACTTTCCGAGCAGCAGTGCAGAAGATAAGCCGTAAGCATAGGCATCGGAAGCGAGAGCAGGAGGCATTCAAGATGCAGGATGATATATATTGCCACCCCCGGAACGGGAAAATAGTGGAAGACTATTCCGAAGAGACCTGAGAGGGAGCATGCCAGAAGAACGATAAAATAGACCTGAAAAAACCGCTTACTCCAACGCTCCATCCCGGGCATGACAGTAGCAAACCACAGTCCCATCACACTTAAAACCAGCGCCCCGCTGATGATGGAAAAGTAGAAGATATCACTCCAGTCGTTCATTCGCCGAACCTCCCTCAGGAAATGGAAAGCGCATTTTTTTCAGCTGTCTGCGGAAGCCTTCCGCAGTCAGCGGCTTGACAATAAAGCCGTAGGCATCGGTGCTCCATGCATCAAGAGCGTAGTCGGGATATGCGGTAAGATAGACTACATAGATGCAGGGATTGATCTCAAGCAGTCTGTGGCACAGGTCAAATCCGCTTGAAGTTCCAAGTTCAATATCCAGAATGGCCAGGTCCGTCCGGTTCACCTTCGCATATTCGATCGCCTCCAGAGGCAGGTTAAAGCCCGTGATCGTAGCATTCGGCAAGACCTTTTCCAGAACATACAGGCTGTCGGGGATCAGGGCAATATTGTCGTCCACCAGTATAATGTTGGGAGATCCCTCACTTTCGGACGCGGCGGAAAGAAGCGTGCCGACTCCTACCCCGAGTATCCTTGAGAGACGTGTGATCATGGCGGCATCAGGCAGACGGAGTCCTGTTTCCCAGCGGGCCACCGTAGACTTGTTTACAAACATCAGGTTTCCCAGCTGAACCTGCGAGAGCCCTTTTTCTTTTCTCAGTTTTTTCAGCGTTTCCGCAAACAGGGTGTTCATGAGCCTTCATTTCTCCCTTCATTTCAATGATAACTTATGCACCGCAAAAATCAATAATACATAAAAAAAACAAATCTTCCATTCTGGAAACCCTTCTTGACCATAGCGGAGAAAAAATGTAGTGTGAAACAACAGGTACTTTCCGCTGTGAGTCAGTGCACACAGCCTTACAGTAAGTGTGCATATTCTGTGTTTTACCATAATATACCGTGCAATCGGAGTAAAAAGTTAAACAGATACAGGAGAATGATGGAAGGAGAATGAGACAATGCGTAATATAATTAAAGACCCGATCAGTGCAACCCTGACAAAGGAACACGAAAAGATCATGAGCGAGCTTAAAAAGACAGCGGGCGCTCTCTATGGAGAGAATAAGAGGATCACAGACAGTAACTATGACCGTTCTCTTGCCGCAAGATGTAAAAACGGCACCTTCGTAGGCAGAAGGATGGAGAATGTCATTGTATACAGAGGTATACCTTTTGTCGGCAAACAGCCTGTGGGGGCTCTTCGCTGGAAGGCACCGACAGACTGCGTTCCGGACGACGGGATATACGAGGCGTATTACAACGGGAAATGCTGCCCCCAGAGGGAGATAGAATTCTCCGCCGCATACGTCCAGGGGGAAGACTGTCTGTATCTTAACATATGGAAGAGCGATGATGTGTCTGAAAAAAAGCCAGTCATGGTATGGGTTCACGGCGGCGGGTACGAGATTGGCGGGACGGTTGACCCGGGGTATGATTTCTTCAACTTCGTTAAGGAAAATCCGGAGGTTATCGTGGTTTCGATCGCATACAGGCTTGGTGTTTTCGGATTCCTCCACCTGTCCCATCTATCGGACGGTGCTGACTATCCTGACGCTCAGAATCTGGGACTCATGGATCAGCTGGCAGCGCTTAAATGGGTTCACGAGAATATCGCAGGCTTTGGGGGCGACCCCGGCAACGTGACGATCTTCGGCGAATCAGCCGGAGCCGGAAGTGTTTCCCTGCTCCCATTGGTCAAAGGCTCCCATCAGTATTTAAAAAGGGTCATCGCCGAAAGCGGTTCACCTGCCATGAGCAGATCCACAGAGCAGGCCATAGAGATTACTAACGAGCTGATGGATGAGCTCTGCTGTAAGACAGTCTCCGACCTGCGGAAGCTTGATGCCGGCGCACTTGTAAAGGCGGCGGGAGATGTGTTCCTGCTTCGGGGACTCCCTGAAAGAGACGGAAGCTTTCTACCTTTCAACACCTTCGATGCTTATGCAGAAGGCGCTGTAAGGGATATCGATATTCTCATTGGCTGCAACAAGGAAGAGATGAGCACCTGGTTGGGCTCCATGGGCGATGAGGGCTACAACGCATGGGCCGGCGACCTCAAGGCAAAGAAGCTTGATCAGCTGACAGATGAGGAGAAGGAACTGGTGGAGAGCTTTTATCAGGATGTCAGAGGAGAGAGAAGCAGGCAGCTCAGTACTCTTCTTGATCAGATCTGGTTCATCGCACCGTTTTTCAGAACGGCAGAAAACCAGAACCTGGCCGGCGGAAAGTCATACGCCTATTTCTTTACGGTAAGAAGCGGACATGGGATGGAGCTTACGACGGTACTTTGTCATCCGGAGATGGATGATCCTGCAATCGACCAAGCCTTTGGGAAGACCATGCGAAAAATGTGGGTACAGTTTGCAAAAACCGGCGATCCGTCCTTAAGCGCGGAAGTTTCCCCGGACGGAAAGGCGCATGAGTGGCCGGTTTACGACCTTAAGGACAAGCAGGTTGAGGTCTTTGACGAGTTCAACATTCATGCGGAAAAAGAATCCGAGATAAAACTGGTCGACCGGGATCGAACCTATTTCCTGACTAAATACTATATTTTCTGACAGGCATGAGCATAATATATTCAAATAATAACGGGAACGATTCCTAGTGTCATCTTTCTATAAAACTATATTTCTATCTGGAGGAAGGATAAAATGAAGAGTGGAGATACCGGTACGAAGCAGGCATTAAAGGAAAGTACAGCCCAGACGGGGACGTTTCGGGAGATGAAGGCGGAAATCAGAGCTCTGTACGGTGAGAACAGGAGAATCACGGATGACAGTTATGATAAGTCGCTGGCTGTCAGATGTGTCAACGGCACCTTCGTCGGCAAAAAGACGGATAACATCATTGCATATAAGGGCATTCCCTTTGTCGGTCGACAGCCCGTTGGGGAACTGCGCTGGAAAGCACCGGTAGATGTCAGTCCGGATGACGGAGTATATGAGGCGTATTTCAATGGGAAAAGTGCCCCTCAGAAGGAGGATGTCAGCGAAGGAGCATCCCTTTACTATCAGGGAGAGGATTGTCTGTATCTGAATATATGGAAGGCGGATGAAGCTCTGAACAGGAAAAAGCCCGTCATGGTATGGATACATGGCGGTGGTTACGCGATGGGAGGAACAGCTGATCCTCTGTATGAGTGTCATAATCTCGTGAAGGAAAACCCGGATATCATCGTCGTTTCCATTGCATACAGGGTCGGAATATTCGGCTTCATCCATCTGTCACACCTGCCGGACGGCAGGGACTATCCGGATGCCCAAAACCTGGGAACCATGGATCAGATGATGGCACTCAGGTGGATACATGAGAATATTGCGGGCTTCGGCGGTGATCGCGACAATGTAACGATCTTCGGCGAATCCGCCGGTGCCGGAAGCGTGACTGTGCTTCCGCTGGTCGAAGGTTCACATGCTTATTTCAGGCGTGTCATTGCCGAGAGCGGCGCTCCTGTTTTCACACGATCCACAGAACAGGCCATCCGATGCACGAATGAAGTGATGGAAATACTCGGCTGCAAAACCGTAGCCGATCTGCAGAAGATTGATGTCAACAGGCTCGTGGAAGCGTCAGGCGTGCTGGCATTACGTGTATGTCCGGAGAGGGATGGAGAATATCTTCCCCTGAACCCGTATGAGGCTTACGCTGAAGGCGCGGCAAAGGATATAGATATCCTTCAGGGCTGCAACAAGGATGAAATGAATTATTTTGTGTACTCCGCAGGAGTGGAAGCCTACACTGATTTTACCGATGCCTTCATGGAGCGGAAGCTTGCTCAGGTAACGGAAGAAGAGAAGGCGAAGATTGAGAGCTTTATGAACGATGTAAAGGGGGAAAGCTACGAACCTGTCAGTCGCCTGCTCGACCATATCTGGTTTATCGCACCGCTTTTCAGGTTGTCGGAGAGCCAGACCATGGGTGGCGGAAAGTCATACACATATTACTTTACGCCTGAATCGTCTTTGCCGATCATGAAATGCGGGCACGCAGTAGAGCTTGCTGTGGTACTTAACCATCCGGAGAATACGATCTTTACGGGAAGAATATTTGACAAAACCTTCCAAAAGACCATGCGCGGTATGTGGGTACAGTTTGCAAAAACCGGCGATCCGTCCTTAAGCGCGGAAGTTTCCCCGGACGGAAAGGCGCATGAGTGGCCGCTCTATGATCCGGAGAACAGGCAGATCATGGTTTTCGATGAATTCAATATCCATCCGGAAAAGGAATCCGAGAGAAGGATACTGGATTGGGACAGGACTTATTTCCTGACAAAGTATTATTGCATTTAACCGGGGCTGTAAAGGCTAAGGTTAAGGCTCCCCGTCAGAGAGCTGATTCTCCGACGGGGATCTTTTATATCGCAGAGCCTCCGAAATGAAGATGTCAGCAAAGCTGACCGGCGGCTCGCGAGTGAGCAGGGGGCGATTTCATCTTCCCTGCTCGATTGACAATACGCGCATATCCGTACTGGTGAGGATAATGAGATGAAGTTACTATTCACAGAAAAATGTCGAATAAAAATACTTTATCGTCTTTCTCATCAGACGTATTATCTTCTGCGGTTCGGGGTTGTCAATAATGACATCATCGGTAGTTAGGGGGGCCTGGTATTTCTTTATACTTCAAAGCCGATTCTCATGATGGGATATAAACAGGACACCCCAAAGACAATCTTGTTGATTTTGATAATGCCGGCATAGGTTTCCTGCTTTTACTAAAATCCTGTGATGCTACCAAAGATCTCATTGCAAAGTATGGCAAAAAAGTCCGCCTGCGTTCCGAAGCCTATATGGAAGAGCATGATCTTTATGGCATAACTGTCCGGCACAGGTTATTCGGGAATTTCGGCCCGTGCAGATACCTGCATATTGTCTGGAATCAGGAGATAGCAGACAAGGAACGACGCTCCATTATGAAGACTGTCTCTGGGATCGAATCATCTCTTGCCAAGATGGCGAAAAAAGGAACTCATCTAAGCGTGCAAAAACAAAGATGCTGTGATGGTGGCGCTGAATGGGGCGTATTGGAGATGACAGAATAGATTATGCCTGAAAATCACAGAAACCAAAGGCAAAGGGCTTACGATAAACGTCCGGAGCAAGAGGGATATGAAGCAGATGAAGAAGCTGCTCAGGAGAGCTGGGGTGGCTAAGGCGAAAGTGAAAGTTAAGAGGTGATGAAGAGGGACTCGGGACTTCGGTTTCGGGTCCTGTTTTTGTATAGATATTTCTGGTGACAGGGTCTGATCTGTGATAAGATAATCGGCAGAAGGGAAGTCTTAAATAGAAAGGAGTAAAGCTAATGACTCTAAGAAACATGATTGCGGTAATACTCGCAGTGACGATAAGCTTTTCAGGGATTGTCCAAAACCCATCTGTCGAAACAGTACATGCTGAAACGATACAGCCAATAGAAGTACGAGCAAAGGGCACTTCCTACAAGGTGGGGAAATTCTATGTCGGTTTTGAAAAAAGCACTGGCACGATTACATGGGCAGACAAAGGTCTTTCGTATATACCAAAGAAAATTGATGGCACTTATGTACGTGCTTTAGGGGATTGGGCTTTTTACGAGAATACCGGAATGAAGGCACTGCGCATACCCAAAGAGGTCAAAAGTCTAGGGAAAGGAGTATTTTACGGTGCTAAAAAGCTTAATAAAGTTGTCATTTCATCACAGATAGAATCGATACCGGAGATGACTTTTTACGGCTGCAACAAGATAAAGACCGTAAATATACCGAATTCGGTCAAGAATATCGGCGACTATGCGTTTTATGAATGTAAAAAATTAAAAGAAGTAACTTTTGCTGAAAGAAGCACAGCAAAGCTGGGGCGTTGTGCCTTTTATAGCTGTAAGAATCTGAGATCGGTTGATTTTGGGCAGGAAAACAGCATCGAGTTGGGAGAATACGTTTTTTATAACTGCACAGCGCTTGATACTGTAAAGAATAATCCAGACGAGAAATGGGAAAAACATATCATTTCCCATGAGAAAGCCCTGGAATGGCTGGGGAAGCAGGATGCACAGTCATTTGTGGACGGCTTTCTTGAGTACAAAAAATCTGAGAATGAGGAAATTTCCGATAGTGAATGGGATTATATCAAGCAGAAAGCTGGCAGCATTACAGTGGGTGCTAAGAGTGACACCGAAAAAGCCAGGAGGATAAGCGAGTGGATCGTAAACTATCTGCATTATGATACCAAATGGATGGAGCAATTTCAGGAGTGGCGTAAGACTCATGATGAGGAAAAGGAGACATTTCCCATAAAAAAAGTAATGGATGCATATGGCCTGTTGACCTGGGATCCATCTGAGCATGGCGGTGAAACAGCAATGACGACATGCGGCGGATATTCTAACCTTACACAGGCGCTCTTTATCGCAGAAGGTATTCCTTGTGTGCTGATATGGCGTGAGCAAGCCCCTACGGAAAATATAGATCATGAATATAACGCCGCTTACGTTAATGGGAAATGGATATTTATTGACAACACTCAGACGGATGAAGACACTGATTACTTTGCTCCGGGTATTGCCGGTTTTTCATATGATATGGATCACAGAGTAGATTACATCAATTTTATTCCGCTTTCGGATTTGGTGCTTCTTTCCGGAGGGGATTATAATTTCCGAGCAAAGACCATGGGTTTTTACTCAGCTCAGAATTGAGCGCAGCTATAGAGAACTCCGAATGAATGATAAGAGGGTGCTCCTTAAGCGGAGAGCGCCTTTATTCCATATTGTGAGTAAACCGGAAAACGGGTAAAATGAGGGCAGGACGGTAATTATAAAATCTTTTGCCATGGTTCTGACTTGTGCGTATATAAGGTATAGAGGGGTATGTTGTTTGGATGGCCACTAATAATTCGGAGGTTGCGGAATGGATGATAAGAAAATCGGCAGACAGTTGAACATGGACGAGCTTGAGATGGTTTCGGGAGGGATTGGAAAAAAACAGCAGCTTGCCTCCATCGGTGGCGAGGGTGATGGCAGCGTTGATCCCAGGTTCGATACGCATGACCTCGGGGAAAGACTGTTAGGCGAAATCGAGATCGATTTTGAAAATCCGGATCCGTTTCTTTATTAAGATATAACCGTTGTGTAAAAATATTGATTGACAATGATTGATCGCTAACGGAAACTGGATAGGCTCCGCTCGGGGTGGGAATGATACAGGAACTATATTA
>ODAI011211693.1_pt1 | contig 24537 bp, 11 predicted proteins | sample 1539321 | NCBI WGS metagenome assembly ODAI01 (sample SAMN02144231, study PRJEB22623) | gut metagenome | biome: sheep rumen | host: Ovis aries | place: New Zealand
ACTTATCCCTGATGCTTATTTCAGCGCATCCAAGATCGCATGGATCCTTGAGAACGTACCGGGAGTGAGGGACAGAGCGAAGAACGGAGAGATACTTTTCGGTACCGTTGACTGCTGGCTGATATGGAATCTCACCAAGGGAAGAGTACATGCGACGGATTATACCAATGCGTCGAGGACGATGCTCTTTGATATCCATAAGCTTGAATGGGATAAGACGATACTTGAGTATTTTGATATACCCGAGGGCATGCTTCCGGAGGTTCATCCTTCGGGATATGGCTACGGCACTACGGATGAGACTGTACTCGGAGGAGAGATACCGATAGCAGGTGTGGCCGGAGACCAGCAGAGTGCACTCTTCGGACAGCTATGCTTTAACGAGGGGGATCTCAAGAATACATACGGAACGGGGTGCTTCCTCTTGATGAACACAGGTAAGAAAGCGATAGACTCTGCCTCGGGTTTGCTCACCACGATAGCAGCCGGGACGGATGAGAAGCCGGACTATGCGCTTGAGGGAAGTGTGTTCGTTGCCGGTGCTGCGGTACAGTGGCTGCGTGACGGCATGAGAATGATCAAGACCGCTTCGCAGACAAGAGAATATGCTGAGGCTGTTGAAGATACCGACGGGATGTATATCGTGCCTGCTTTTGCAGGACTTGGAGCACCCTATTGGAACCCTTATGCAAGGGGCACTGTAGTGGGACTGACGAGAGGCGTGAGCAAGGAACATTTCATAAGAGCGACTCTCGAGTCGATATGTTATCAGACCGCAGATGTTATACGTGCTATGGAGAAAGACTCAGGGATAAGCCTTACATCTCTCAAGGTAGACGGAGGTGCCAGCGCCAATGATTTCCTGATGGGATTCCAGGCGGATATAACGGGTGCGGATGTAGTAAGACCTACCTGCATAGAGACGACAGCTCTCGGAGCGGCTTATCTCGCGGGACTTACGGTAGGATACTGGAAGGACAGAGATGATCTCAGGGAGAATCTCAAAGTGGGAAAAGTATTCAGTCCCCGGATGGATGAGGAGAGAAGGAAAGTTCTTCTTAAGGGATGGAAGAGAGCAGTCAGGTGTGCACTTGCATATACGGAGGAAGAAGACTGATGGCTGACAATAACAGAGTAAAGATCTCTTTTGAGAGGAGCAAGGTTAACGAATTCAGAAGTGCAAAGAATATTAATCCCATAAGAGAGATCGAGAAATATGCCAAGGGATTCGGAGCGACTCTTTTGAAGTCCGAATCTACTATGGTACTCGTAAGGGTAAGCAGCGATACTACCGATTCATTTATCACGGGAGTAACAGGGTTTGTTACAAACCTCTTCGGAGTTAACACGACGGAAGGACTCATGTTCATTACAACGGAAGAGGATGAGCATGAGGAAAACGAAAGCAGGACGGAAGCCCTCGCAGAGCAGCCCCGTACAGAGAGAACTCCTGAAGAAGGTGCTGTAGCTTCTCCTGCTGCAGACCATAGTAAGATCACGATCCCAGACATCATAGAAGAATACGATGAGGGAGAAGGAAATGATGATATAAATACGATCCTTTCCGATATATGCTCGAATCCTCCCATCAGGTATTCACCTGCGATGAAGGATTATCTCTATGAGCTTAATTCGGCGATCAGGGGCCTTATGTCCATGAACGCTGAGGAGATACTCTGGCAGCAGAATCTCCTGATACCGATCAACAGAGGATTCGGACTGACCGCATTCATCCGCTCCATATGCAAGATTTATATGTATTACGATCTGGTAGAAGAGCAGAAAAAGAAAGGCAATGACCGCGATAAGGAAAATGAATCCGAACAGAAAGCAATCGACTACGATGCCATGTTCGAGGAGATGGTCATCCACAAAGTAAAGGGCGAGGAGGATGACGCCTGGGCTGCGGCATGCGAAAAGGCGGAGAGCTTCTCGAGAGCAAACCGTACCGAGCGCAGGAAGATCATACTCTGCTTTGATATCTCGGAGTGGGTCGATGAACTTAATGTGGATCTCGTGAGAGACTCACTCAGGATAATAGAGAAATTCGCTACGAGTTACATGTGCATATTCAGGACTCCGTATATGGAGGAACAGGTCCTGAACCGCATACAGGATCAGCTCGGGGAGGTCATGGCGGTAAGGAGAGTGGACGTTCCGCCCATCCCTATCTCCAACATGGTGGACTACGTCAAGTCCAGAACAGTGAAGTATCACTTCTCGACCGATAATGATGTCGACTCATCCATCGAGCAGTGGATCATGCGCAAGAAGAAGAACGACTACTTCTACGGATACAAAGCGCTCAACAATATGGTTGGTGAATTCCTCTATGACAAGGCTCTCGAGAATGACAGAAAAGGAAATGCGGACAGCAAGATCCATACCGCCGACTTTGACAATTATCTCGATGAGAGATCGACAGAGGATCCCTACGAGATCCTCGGCAATATGATAGGTCTCGAGCAGGTCAAGAAAAAGATCCGCGAGATCGTCGCTCAGATAAGAGTATCCAAGGAACTCAGAGAGAAGAACGGCGAAGCGAATGTACCCTGTATCCATATGATGTTTACGGGCAGTCCCGGAACGGGCAAGACCACGGTAGCCAGACTCGTGGCCAGGATATTTAAAGAGGAAGGCATCCTCAGTAAGGGACTCTTCTACGAGATAAAAGGAAGAGACCTCTGCGGAAGATATATCGGTGATACCGCACCCAAGACTGCGGCGTACTGCCGTGATGCATATGGATCGGTCCTTTTCATCGATGAGGCATACAGTCTCTATGTCGAGGATTCGCCTAAGGACTATGGACATGAGGCAATAGCTACTCTTCTTACCGAGATGGAGAATCACAGGAAGGATTTCTGTATCATCATGGCCGGCTATACGGATGAGATGCACAATCTGATCAAGTCCAATCCCGGATTTGAGAGCAGAGTTCCCTACGAGATCGAATTCCCCAACTATACCAAGGAGGAACTGGAAGATATCTTCTGGTCCAACATGGGAGAAGGCGAGCACGACAAAGCGGTTGAGGATGCAGTCAGAAAATTCGTCAGCTCTATCGGAGAAGAGACGCTTAAGTCCAAGACGTTCAGCAACGGCAGACTGATCCGCAATCTCTACGAAAGAGCATGGGGTAAGGCTGCATACAGATACTATACCGGAGAGGACAAGGAGGTCGTCATCCGCGCAGAGGACATCGTTACATCAACTGAGGAGAATGATTTCGCTAAGATGGTAAAGGGCGAAAAAGAGGGCGTAGGTCCTATAGGATTTTTGTCATAAAGGAGAAAGAGATGAGAGACATTAAAGAGATACTCGCAGCATGTGATCATACTTTGCTTAAGCAGGAGGCAACGCCCGGCCAGATCATCGAGCTCCTGGATGATGCGATAAAGTATAGCACAGCATCGATATGCATTCCGCCCTGCTATATAGAGACGGCATCAAAGCATGCGCAGGGCAGGATGAAGATCTGCACCGTTATAGGATTCCCCAACGGAAATATGACCACTGAGTCAAAAGTCTTTGAGACTCAGGATGCGCTTAAAAAAGGCGCTGACGAGATAGATATGGTCATCAATATCGGCATGCTCAAGGCGGGCAGGAATGAGTATGTTAAGAACGAGATCATCAGGATAAATGATGCATGCAAATCATTCAGAGAAGATATCATCCTGAAGGTCATCATTGAGACATGCCTTCTTACGGATGATGAAAAGAAGAAGATGTGCGAGATAGTCACCGAGAGCAAGGCAGACTTTATCAAGACTTCTACCGGATTCTCCACTGCAGGAGCAACCTTTGCGGACATAGAACTTTTTGCGAAATACGTCGGCAAGGATGTTAAGATCAAAGCAGCGGGAGGTATCTCGAGTATAGAGGATGCCGACAGATTTCTTGATCTGGGTGCTTCGAGACTCGGCACCAGCAGAGTTGTTAAGATCGTCAAAGAATCAAAACTTCTTTGATATGACATAAAGGACTTAAAAGGGAAAGGATCAAACAAAAGTGATTTAAAATGGACATCAAGGACGAGCAGAAACAAAAGGCTAAGGGCGAAGGTAACTCTGTAATGGTTAAAGTCGCTACATTTATTGTGGACAGGAGAAACCTGTTCTTTCTTATTTTCGGGATAGGAATAATATTCTGTCTGATATCGAGCGGATGGGTCAAAGTTGAGAACGATCTGGCTGCATATCTTCCCGGTACTTCAGAGACCAGACGCGGTATAGACCTGATGGGCGAAGAATTCATCACATACGGTACTGCGGACATCATGGTGACTAACATAAACTATGATGAAGCAAGACGCATAGCGGACATCATCGAGAGCAGGAGTGATGTTTATCTGCTTTCGTTTGATGACAGCAGCGAGCATTACAATAATTTCTCCGCTTTGTACAACATCACTTTCAGATATGCCGAGGATGATGACAAAGCGTTGGAAGCTCTCGAGGATATAGAATCAGGACTCGAGGGATATGACATATATGTATCCACATCAATGGGAGATGCATCGGCCAAGCAGATAGAGAGTGAGATGCAGGTCGTAAGCGTGCTGGTTGCGATAGTTGTGCTCTCGGTGCTCCTGTTCACATCGCTCACATATGCGGAGGTTCCGGTTCTTATACTTACATTCGGAGCATCAGCGATACTTGCTGCAGGCACCAACTTCATGCTTGGCACGATCTCTTTTGTTTCGAACTCGGTAACTATAGTGCTTCAGCTTGCGCTGTCCGTTGATTATGCGGTCATATTCTGTAACAGATACAAAGAAGAACATGAATCGCTTTCCATCAGAGAAGCGGATATCATCGCTCTGAGCAAAGCTATCCCCGAGATATTTGCAAGTTCGCTTACCACTATAGGCGGACTTGTCGCCATGCTCTTCATGCAGTTCGGTATTGGACGCGATATGGCAATATGTCTTATCAAGGCGATCTTCTTCAGCCTCTTCTCGGTATTCCTTCTCATGCCCGGACTGCTGATGATCTTCGGCAAGGCAATGGACAAGACTAAGCACAAGAGCTTTGTTCCCAAGATCCCGCTGGTGGGTAAATTTGATTATCATACGAGATATATAATCTCACCTGCTTTTGTCGTACTTATCATCGCTGCAATGCTTGTTCAAAAGAACTGTCCTTTTGTTTACGGATATTCACAGATAGAGACTCCTGTAAAGAACAGCACGCAGATCGCGCAGGAGATGATCGAGGAGAGTTTCGGCAGATCTAATTTCGTCGCGCTTGTAGTACCGTCAGGCGATTATGACAAGGAGAAGAAACTTCTGGCTGAACTCGACAAGATGCCTGAAGTCGATCATACACAAGGGCTTGCCAATACGGAAGCGATGGACGGATACATGCTCACCGATCAGCTCACCGCGAGAGAATTCTCGGAGTTGATGGATGTGGACTATGAAGTGTCTGAACTTCTGTATATGGCGTATGCGATAAATGATGAGAACTACGCCAAGATCATCAACGGTTTCTCCGGGTACAGTGTGCCGCTGATCGACATCATTATGTTCCTCTATGATGAAGTGGATCAGGGATATGTGACTCTCGACAGTGAGACCTTTGATAAACTTAGGGATGCCAATGACAAAATGACCATGGCCAAGCAGCAGCTGCAGGGAGAGAACTACAGCCGCATGCTCGTATATCTCACGCTTCCTGAAGAGGGAGAGGAAACATTTGCATTTCTGGACAAGATGCATGAGATCGCAGGCAGGTATTACGATGAGAGCAAGGTTCTCGTCGCAGGTAATTCGACAAGCCAGTATGATCTCAAGAAATCGTTCGACAGAGACAATACAGTCGTAAGCGTTGTATCAATATTGGCAGTCCTGGTCGTATTGCTGTTTACATTCCTGTCAGCCGGAATGCCCGTTCTCCTTATCGCTGTAATACAGGGTGCGATATGGATCAACTTCGCATTCCCGGCTCTTCAGCACAACAATCTCTTCTTCCTCGGATATGTCATCGTAAGTTCCATTCAGATGGGTGCAAATATCGATTATGCGATCGTTATATCCGGTCGATATACCGAACTGCGCAAGATCATGGACAAAAAGACTGCGATAATAGAGACGCTCAACTTCGCATTCCCCACGATCATCACATCGGGATCCATGATGGTACTTGCCGGATTTATGATAGGAAATCTCTCGTCCGACGGAGCGATATGCGGCATTGGACAATGTCTCGGACGAGGTACCATTATCTCGATCATCCTTGTTATGTTTGTTCTTCCTCAGATACTCATGGTGGGAGAGAAGGTAATAGAGAAGACAAGTTTCGAAGTGTCATCGCCCATCAAACTCGACAGGGGCTTCGGTACTGTCAGAGTTGACGGCTTTGTCAGAGGCCAGGTAAACGGTGCGGTCATCGGAGAGATGCATGCACTGGTCAAAGGTGAGGTGAATGCGATCGTAACCATGGGCAATATGGTAACGGAGGGCGAAGACGATGAGAAATAAAAAGATGTTTTCATTGATACTTACGGCTGCAATGACTCTTCAGATGCTCTCGCCGATACATGCTCTTGCAACAGAAGAGGATCCGCTCAGATTGATAACCATAGACTCGGCGGACGATCTGATCGGGCTTGAGAATAACTGTCATGACGATTCGTGGTCAGTCGGAAAGACCGTAAAGCTTGATGCGGATATAGATCTGACAGGGGCGGATTTCAGAGGCATCCCAATCTTTAACGGGAAATTTGAAGGAAACGGACATACTGTCTCGGGATATACCTACGGCGGAGAGGGTTATGTTACGGGCTTTTTCAGATATATAGGACCGCAGGGAACTGTGCGCGATCTGAATATATCAGGTACCGTGATCGCAACCGGCGATCAGAAATGCACCGGTATGCTCGCAGGTATCAACCAGGGACTTATTGAGAAATGCGGTGTGAGCGGAAGCGTCAGCGGAAACCGTGAGACCGGCGGACTCGTCGGCATCAATCAGCCCGGAGGATTCATCTACAAATGCGAGAGCACAGTGGATGTAAGCGGGTATTATTACACGGGCGGAATCGCAGGCAAGAACTTCGGAAGAGTAAGCTACTGCGTCAATAAAGGTAATGTCAATAATACCGAATCCTGGGTAATGGGCGATGACGAAAAGAGTGAAGATATCATAGAGACCATAACCGATGAGACCACAGCACCGAGTATGCAGAGCGGTGTCGACACGGGTGGTATAATCGGTTATTCCGACGGCGTTATTGATTTCTGCAGGAACGAGGGCGTCGTAGGATACGATCATGTCGGTTACAATATCGGCGGTATCGCGGGACGCACTCTCGGACTTATCTATTCATCTCACAACTATGGATTTGTATATGGCAAGAAAGATGTCGGCGGAATAGCGGGTCAGCTCGAGCCCTATATTGAGACGGATAAGGCGAAGTCCATAAGATCATCCATAGAACGCGTTAACGACAGTGTTGTTGCTACCATCAATACTGCTGAGGCAGCCGGAGAAGCTATAAGCGATGATCTTGAGAAATTAAGCGATCACTCCAAAGCCGCACTGGACAGCGCGGACGAGCTTGCAAAGCTTTATTCCGACGGAACCGATACAGGACTTGAAGCAGAGAAGCTTGCCGATGAAGCTAAGGATACGGCAAAGGATAAAGCGGACGAATCCAAGGATAAAACGAAGGACAAGATAAAAGAGGCTCAGGACGATCCTGAGAAAGCGGCAGAAGAAGCAAAGGATAAAGCAAAAGATTACTACGACAGCGCACGCGAAAGAATAGAAAACAGGGACGGAGACGAGATCGAAGACCTGAACATCAGAGACAGAGATGTCGATGCGGACAAAGCAAAGGTAAGAAGTGATCTCACAAAGGGCAGTGAAGAGTGGAACAGGAATATGAATGCCATGCTCGATGATCTGGATGGTATGGCTGATTCGCTTTCCGCGCTCACCAAGGATTCGGATAAGTATTCCGATGAGCTTAACGACTGTATCAGGGAGACGGATAATCGCGTGACTGCAACCTATGATCTGATATCGGATCTGGTTGGAGGAGTGCGTGAAGAGGGAGTTAAATATCTCTTTACGGACATATCAGAGAGTGAACTCCTGTCTCTGGATGATCCTCACAAGACGCTGCGTGATTCGAACGGCGGAGTGATCATGGACTGCTCCAACAGAAACTCCGTGAAGTGCGATCTGCAGGGCGGAGGTATAGTCGGATCTCTGGCAGTGGATGATGAGAATCTCGAGAATAATGCGATCCTTTCATTTGCACTTACCGCAGGCGAGAGTTATACCACATCGGGCATGATCGTCACCTGCAAAAACCTGGCACTTGTCAGCGTGAAGAATAATTACGCAGGTGGTATCGTCGGAAAGATGGATCGTGGTATCGTGTATCGCTCCGAAGGATACGGACCTGTGGAAAGCATAGAAGGTGACTACATCGGAGGTATCGCCGGAAGGAGCGATTCCGTGATCAGGAAGTCCTATGTGATGTGTACGCTCTCCGGAGATGAGGAACTTGGAGGCATAGCGGGTTACGCCACGGCGGTTAAAGACTGTGTAGCCCTGCCTACATTCGGAGATCACACCGGAACGAGCGGTGCCATAGCAGGTCAGATACTCCGCGACAAAAAGACGGAAGAGATGAATGCGAGCGATCTGTCAGGCAATGTATTTGTCTGTGACAGTGCATACGGAATAGATGATATCAGCTACAAGGGAGTAGCGGAGGCGACGGATTATGCGAGCGCGCTTGAGATCCCGGACATCCCTGAAGCATTCTCGGATCTGACCGTCTCTTTCAGAGTGGGTGATCGGATCGTAAAGACAGTCAGCGTTAAGTACGGACAGAGTCTGGAAGGGATCGAGACCCCGGAACTTGAGCATACGGACGGATCATACGGATCCTGGCCCGACCTTACAGGGCGTACCGCTCTCGGAAATATAATGGTTACTGCGGAGTTCATACCCGAGATAACCGTGCTTTCATCGGCTCTTGAATATGAGGAAAACGGGAAGCCCCTTGCGCTCATATCGGGGGGATTCGACAGTGATGATATATTTGACGCAAGCTTCGAGCGTATGGCTGCGACAAGTATTACCGATAATAACGGCAAGACGGTAAAGATAAAGGATGCGCTCAGATACCGCCTCGAGCTGACTGCTCACGAGGGTGCAATAGATACGGAAAACGGCGGAATACTGAGACTCTACACGCCATACAAGGATTGCACAGTGTACTGTACGCCTTATGATGCCGCTTCCGGCATTTCCGGACAGGCTTGGACCGCTGTAGAGTCCGAGATGAAGGGAAGCTATGTGGTAGTCGATTATGCCGAGAATACGGAATATATGGTAGTCGAAAAGCCCGGCAACACCATATATATTGTGACAGGCGCGGGATGTGCGGCAGCAGTACTTGTCATTGCCATTATTAGTGTAAAAATACACGGCAAAAAGAAGGCAAAACACTTGAACAAAGCCGTCAAATCATAGTAAAATCTTAATATCTGTATACAAAGGAGGTTTCCGATATGGAAAAAGAAGAATTTTTGGAAGTTTATCGTCATTCGATGGCGCATATTCTTGCCAAAGCTGTCATTGAGATTTTTGGTAAGGAGAATGTTCAGTATGCCATCGGACCGCAGATCGCGGATGGATTTTATTATGATTTTATCTTGCCTCGAACTATCACCGAGGATGACTATAAGACTATCGAAGACAAGATGACCGAGATCATCAAGCGTAAAGAGGACTGGACCCGCAAGGAAGTAACCCGTGCGGAGGGACTTGATATGTTTAAGGAGCAGCGCTTCAAGGCTGAGATCATTAATGATCTGCCTGAGGATGCTACTCTCACGGTTTATTACACCGGAGATGATTTCGTGGATCTTTGCCGCGGACCTCATATCGAGAATTCACGTGACCTCATGGGTGTCGCATTCAAAGTAAAGTCGGCATCCGGCGCATATTGGAGAGGAGACGAAAAGAGAGACTCTCTTCAGAGGATCTATGTATACGCATTCCCGAGCAAGGATGAATTAAAGGCACATCTCAATCTCATCAAAGAGGCCATGGAGAGAGATCACAAGAAGCTCGGACCTCAGCTCGATCTCTTTATGTTCCATGAGACCGCACCCGGAATGCCCTATTGGCTTCCCAGAGGATGGAAGCTCTATCAGAACCTGCTCAAGTTCTCCAGAGAGATTCAGGCAAAGCACGGCTATCAGGAGATCGCCGCTCCCCTTGTCAACAACAAGAAGCTCTGGCTGATCAGCGGTCACTGGGCACATTATATCAACAACATGTTCATGGTTCCCGGTATCACCGGACAGCTCACTGCAGATGCGGATGTCTCCGGACTTGTCGATACCGTGGATGCACTTGATGATGATGCGGCTGAGAAGTTCGCTGTAAAGATGGCTGCAGGACAGCCTCTGTATTCTCGCGAGGCAGACGATACGATGGCTGCAAAGCCCATGAACTGTCCCAATGCGATGATGACCTACAAGCGTACGATCCACTCCTACAAGGAGCTGCCCATCAGATACAGCGAGTACGATGTCCTTCACCGTAAGGAGAAATCCGGACAGATGAACGGACTCTTCAGAGTACAGGAGTTCAGACAGGACGACGATCACACCTTCGTAATGGAGAGCCAGATCGAGGATGAGATCGCTGATATCATGAGCCTTGCCGATGAGATCTACGGTGCGTTCGGAGTTACCTATCGTGCCGAGTTCTCAACCCGTCCCGATGACTACATGGGCGACATCGAAGTATGGAACAGAGCAGAGGCTGCTCTTAAGCGCATACTCGACAAGAAGTACGGCGAGGGCAATTACGAGGTTAACGAGGGAGACGGCGCATTCTACGGACCCAAGATCGACCTTCAGTTCAAGGACGCTCTCGGAAGAGAATGGCAGTGCGGAACCATCCAGCTCGACTTCCAGCTTCCTCACAACTTTGGCCTGACCTATCAGGATGCCGAAGGTAATATGACGCAGCCCGTTGTCATCCACCGTGCCATCTACGGATCTCTTGAGAGATTCATAGGTATCATCACCGAGAACTACAAAGGAGCTTTCCCGTTCTGGCTTTCACCTTATCAGGTGGGCATCGTTCCCATTAAGCCCGAACACAATGAGTATGCAAAGAGTGTAGCAGATAAGCTCGAGGCTCTCGGAATCCGTGTCGAGGCTGACTATGCGGACAAGAATATGAACGAGAAGATCAAGTTCTTCCGCACCATGAAGGATCCTTACATCCTCGTTATCGGCGACAAGGAAGCACAGGACGGCACCGTTTCCGTAACTGTCCGCGGTCAGAAAGAGCAGCTTCACGGCGTAAAGGCAGATGCATTCTGTGCAGCATGCGCGAAGATGGACAGGGAAAAGAGCCAGGAACTTATTAATGTAATGGAGTAAAGATGGCAGCAATAGCAGTAGAAGCCGGAAAAGTAATACACACTGCCGGACAGCCCTTCGGATCCGTCGAGCTTATCACATCGGGAAAAGTAGATCTTGTCTACCCAGGCGGTAAGGTCGAACTCGGAAAGGGCGATGTCATAGGCATCTGTGAAATATGTAATGAGGTACATTTCTTTGAGTATGTTGCAGCAGAGGAAACGACTCTCGCCGCATACCAGATAACAAGCCTCGAAGCACTGGAAGATCTCCTCGGGAAGAATCCCGATGCGGCAAGGATCTTCCTTTGCTCATGTTTCCGGCAGATCACTTATCTGCTCGGACAGTGCTCGATATCCGAGCTTAAGTGCAGTGATTTCTATCGCAATCTGAAAGAGGATTTTGAACTGTATTCGGATCTGTGCAACAGATATCGCGTACAGATCAATTCTTTCGAAAATATGGATAATCTCACCTCACGTTTCGTTGAGGAGGCTCCCGACCTTTGGCTCAGTGAGTATTACTCGGGACTCGGAAATGCATATACAGGTGAGGGAAGTAAAGCACTTGTAAAGAACGCATCCGTATCGATGGGGATGCTAAGGAAAGCAAGCCTGGACTGTCGTAAGGCATTCCAGATACTCGACGAGCATCATCGCTACCAGAGTGATGTGGCTGCTTTGTATTTCTCGGGAGACAGAGGAGATTTCTACGAAGCTCTCACGGGTATACTGTTCCGCGTCGATGCGGGATCAAAGGATCACAGTGAATTGGTTGAGATCCTCAAGAGGATCACCGATCAGTTCAAGGGTATCATTGACCTTGAGAGCGATGAGTTTAAGGACAGACTTGTAGATTTCGGCACAGATACCAAATCCAAAACTTCCGATGCTTCCGACAAAGGGACCAAGACGATTGAGATCGATGAGGATCTTGCAGGTTCGCTCGATACCATCATCAAATTCGCTGGAGCGGATCCCGGTGTATCGCTTCATTTCCGCGAGCATGTTGTTTCGTACAAGCAGCTTCAGGATCCTGATTCCATGGATGACAGAGCTGTCAGATTGAGGCGCGCCATCACACAGGAATTCTACGAGATATATACGGGCGCATTTATCAATACCATCAATAACGACGAGATACCTCTCGCAGTATGGATGTTTCTGTACTTCGGATATGTTGACGAGGAACTTGCAGGAGAGAAGAATGTTGCGATCCTGGCCAAGCTCGCAAAGGGTATCATGGATCACTCGGATGCGGGAGTGTACACCTTCTACGATTGGCTCATGGCTATCCGTGAGGGTGATAAGAATCCCAGCCGTGATGAGTTTGAGACTGATTACTTCGACTATCTGAATAAGCAGAGAGCAAGCGGAACCATCAGCAACGAGGAGATGAAGAACCTCGAGAAAGATCCCGATGCCCGCGTTGAATATGAGCTCAAGAACTTCTTCCCGAATGTCAACAAGATGACCTTCGGACGTATCACCACATTCTGTCCGATATTTGCAGACAAGAACGTATTAAAGGATCTTGAGACTACATATGTCACTCTGTCCGAGATCTCCAGACTTCTTCAGCAGATCAGAAACATCGATTATTCCGCTTTCTACAGAGAGGGACTTGATACCAGGAACGCAAGAGTCATGGGCAAGGAGATCATACATCAGGAATTTCTTCCCGACTTTATCCTTATGCCCAATGTAGGTGTACGCGGAGTAATGTGGCAGGAGATCGAGGGCAAGGTCAGAAATTCACCCGGCCGTATGGCCCTTTCCATTTTCCACATGGAGGACCTTCAGACTACTCTGGTCAGACTTACCGGGGAGCTCAGATGGGAGCTCTGTAAGAGAGTACAGGGTGCGAGATGGAACGATGTCACGGATCCTTCGCTTACTTCCGAGTACTTTGACTATGTACAGTTCTACAGAAAGAATAACGACCTTTCGGCCGATGCCAAAGAGAAAGTACGCGTAAGCCTCCAACGTGCCAAGAACAGCTTCAAGGAGATGTTCGTAAGAGACTATCTCGTATGGGTTCTCTTTGAGGGCAACGGCTCGCCGAGACTTAACAAGGTGGCGAGGGAGATCCTCTTCAAGTATTGTCCTTTCCACAATGATGTTGCCACCAAACTCAAACAGAACCCGCTCTACTCCGACATAATAGAGCGCCGTGGACTCAAGACTGCTCAGCGCCTGCATCATCTGGATAATCTTAAAAAGAAACTTGTTGCAGCCGGGGTGAAGATTCCGGATACATTGGAAGCGGAAATAGCATTCGCAGAAGGGAAGCCTGATCAATGACATATGTGAATCTCATTCACCAATCAGCGATCTTTATAGCGACGATACTGACATGCGCGTCATGTCTTATCTATACGCTTTTAAAGGGCAAAAATGACAGGACACAGAACAAACTGTTCATAGTGCTCCTGGTCGATGTTATTGTCAGTGCCTTTTCGTGTATAGGCAATCTCATCGGAAAGAATATGACATTTAACTATTCCGTTTCGATGGTTCTTTCCGATTCGTGTGTCTTTGTTTATTTCCTTACACATACTGCACTTGCTCCTGTCTTTTTCTATTATTCGATCTTTGTGAGCAAAGCCAATCACAGGATATCCAGAGACTTAAGTCTGGCTTTTGCGGTTCCCATGATCATCACAGAGGTGTTAGTCATTACCAATCCTCTTACAAGATGGGTCTATTCGATAGGTCCCAATGTTACATTCAAAAGAGAATGGGCAGAGTTTGTCATATATGTAGCCGCAGCTATGTACTATGCGATCTCAACCACTTATGTCGTCATCAACTGGAAGGCGATGGAAGTGCGCAAGAGGATCGCACTCGTTTATTTCTTTATGATCATAATAGCCGGTGTACTCATCCAGCTCTTTATCAGCGAGGTAAAGAGCGAGCTCTTTGCGGAAGCACTGGCTCTCATGGGCATTATGCTCGTCATAGAAAATGAAGATCACAGGATCGACAACCTGATAGGTATCTACAACAGAAGCGCTCTGAGGGAGGATCTGCGCGCATACCTAAAGCTGTTAAAGAGATTTGATGTTATAAGCATCAGACTTACCAACTCAGCATCACTCCAGAGATTTAACGGAGCATCTGAACTTATCACCGTCGTCACGGATTATCTCAAAGAGATACATCCCTGGTACCGCATCTATCATGCCAATCAGAATTCGTTCATGCTCCTGTGCATGGAAGGCGATGAGGAGACGACCGATGCGCTGGCTCACAAGATCCAGGACAGATTCAAGACCAGCTTCAAGGCGACGGACGAGGAAGTCATTCTCCATGCTTTTGTCATGACTGCCGAGATCCCCGCGAGATTCAAGGATGCCGAAGATATTATGCTCATGGTGGACGGACCTCTTCCGCGCAAGACCAATATGGATGTAATCGGCGGCGACGGACTCAACTATCTCGTGCGTTGGGCGGAGGTCGAGAATGCGGTACATCGCGGATTCACAGAGAATTCATATGAAGTATTCTACCAGCCCGTATATGATGCCAAGGAACAGAGAGTTCACTCCGCCGAGGCTCTGCTCAGACTTCACGACAGTCTGCTCGGAGAGGTGCCTCCTTCGGAACTTATCCCCGTAGCGGAGCAGAACGGAATGATCGAGAAGATCGGCGAGTTCGTGCTCGAGGAGGTATGTCACTTCTTCAGCAGTGGTATCCCCGTCGACCTCGGACTCGAGTACATCGATATCAACCTCTCCGTTATTCAGTGCATGCAGACCGGATTTGTCGAGAATGTAGTTAAGATAGTCAGCAAGTATAAGGTAGAACCTTCCAGGATCAATTTCGAGATTACCGAAGCGGTTGCATCCAGCGATCATGAAGTGCTCGACCGCGTCATGAAGGAACTCAAAGGACGCGGATTCAGATTCTCCATGGATGAATATGGCATAGGCTATTCCAATATGCAGTCCATCTTTACCAATTACTTCGACATAGTAAAGATAGACAGGAACGTCCTCTGGGAAGCAGAGAAGAGCGTACCCGAGAGAGTTGTGCTTGAGAACAGCGTAAGGATGATGAGGGAGATGAACCGCAAGATCCTCGTAGAGGGTGTTGAGACTCAGGACCAGATCAATCTCCTCAACGATATGGCTGTTGACTATCTCCAGGGTTATTACTTCTCCAAGCCTGTTAATCAGAATGAGTTCATCGGTATACTCAGAGTCACCGAGCAGGCAAGAATGGAGGAGAAGAAGGCACGTGCAGCCAATGAGGCCAAGAGCAATTTCCTTGCAAGCATGTCGCATGAGATAAGAACTCCTATCAACGCCGTACTTGGTATGGACGAGATGATCCTCCGTGAGTGCAAGGATGATAAGATCAGAGAGTTCGCACAGAATATCGAGGGAGCGGGCAAGACTCTGCTCTCGCTTATAAATGACATCCTCGACTTCTCCAAGATAGAAGCCGGCGACATGGAGATAACGGAGGGAGAGTACAAGCTCTCTGCGATGCTCCATGATGTCATCAATATGATACAGATCAAGGCCAATCAGAAGAACCTTGAATTCAAAGTGGCAGTCGACGAGAGGATACCTGAGAATCTCATCGGTGATGAGATGCGTATCAGACAGGTCATGCTGAACATCCTGAACAATGCCGTCAAGTACACTCAGAAAGGTTCCGTCACGCTGGATGTAAGAGGAACGATGACCGGATCCGGCAAGCTGACACTGAGAATATCCGTAAGCGATACCGGAATGGGTATCCGCAAGGAGGATATGAACAAGCTCTTTAACAAGTTCCAGAGACTTGACCTCGAGAAGAACAAGACGATCGAGGGAAGCGGACTCGGACTGGCCATCACATACAACCTGCTCCATCTCATGAACGGAGATATCACGGTAGACAGTGAGTACGGAAAGGGATCGACTTTCATCATCTCCATCCCTCAGACCGCAGTATCCGATACCGCAATAGGAGATTTCAAGAAGAAGTATTCGTCCTACGAGGATGACAAGAGCACATACAGAGAGCTCTTCCGTGCGCCTGAGGCAAGGATACTCGTTGTCGATGATACACCGATGAACCACACGGTTATGAAACAGCTCCTCAAGAAGACGCTTATCAAGATCGACTCCGTAGAGAGCGGACTTGAGTGTCTTGATATGGTGGGTAAGACTGCATACGATATCATATTCCTCGATTACAGGATGCCCGGTATGGACGGTGTTGAGACGCTCCACCGCATGAGAGAAGCAGATCCCGAGCTCAACAGGGATGTTCCCGTCATCTCACTTACGGCCAATGCATTGTCAGGAGCAAGGGAGGAATTTCTGGCAGAGGGATTCTCTGATTACCTTATGAAGCCCATCGACAGCAAGGAACTCGAGATGATGCTCATCAAGTATCTGCCCGAGGAGAAGGTCGAGCACGGAGATAATGACGCTCCCGTAGAGACCAGACCCTCTTCGAGAAAGACGGATGTCAGCTTCTCGGAGTCCGCTGCAGGAGAGAGAAAGTGGGATGTTCTCGCATACCTTACAGGCTTTGTTCATCTCGATATCGATGACGGTATCAGGAATTGCGGATCCAAGGAGGTATACCTCGATATTCTCGGAAATGTTAAGGATGAGTTCGGACAGAGATCCGATGAGATCTGGCAGGCGTTTATGGCCGAGGATTGGGGAACATATACGGACAAGGTGCATGCTCTGAAGAGTACGATGCTCACGATAGGTGCGAAGGATGTCGCAGGCAAAGCCAGAACGCTCGAAGAAGCAGGCGACAATAGAGACATAGATTATATCAGGGCCAATACGCCCAATCTGTTGGAGATATACAGGAATCTCGTTCTTAAGCTTAAGTCCAGTGTTGGTAACTGATCATAGGTTTGCAGACTAAACGGAGGTGACTTTATGAGCAGATTTGTAGTCGCAGGTATCATCCAGATCGAGACCATCGTTAAGGTCGAGAAGATACCGGTAGTATTCTCTCCCGTAACAAGTGCGCCGGATACGATCTTTACTTCAGCCGGAGGAGACGCATTTAACGAGTCTCTCGCTTTTCGATGGCTCGGTGACGATGTCGATCTTCTGTCGGTCGTAGGCAGGAATCAGGATCTGGGCATTCTCAATCCCGCGAACAGGGAAGTCACTCTCGATGACAAATACATCCTTCCCATCATAGACAATACACCTACTCAGGTCGTACTCTACGACAACGATCGCCGTGAGCAGATATTTGAGGATATCAAGGGACTGCGTGAGGCGGAATACAAGATGTCCATGGTGCCGCCACTTATCGCAGGATGTGATATGCTCGTGCTCTCAAATGCCAATTTCTGCAGACCGTTTATCGATGTGGCAAAGAAGTATGGCAGAAAGATAGCCGTCAATATTCATACATATATTCCCGAAAAAGAAAAATATAATGTTGACTTTCTTCAGAATGCGTCTATATTGTATTTCAGCGATGATACGATCGAGACTGATCCGTTTGACTTCGTCAGGAGCATAGCGGACAAATATGATCCGGAGATCATAATCCTCGGTCAGGGCGCTAAGGGTCTTATTCTTTATGATAAGCAAAGAGACATTAATGTTCATTATGATACCGTCAAGACCAATGAGGTAGTAAATACGACCGGTGCCGGTAACGCAATGTTCGCATGCTTCCTGCATTACTATAATGAGACGGGGGACTCGGTCCTTTCGATCAAGAATGCAATGCTCTTCGCTTCCTACAAGATAGGATACATGGGAACCTCGAACGGATTTATGACCGTCGAGCAGCTTGAGCAGTGGAGAAGTCTCATCTGGGGAGAGAAAGCGTCTCTTATTCAGCAGTGATACTCCGACACTATCCTCGGAGATAAAATATGTACAATATCAAAAAGGCGAAGCCTCACAGATTCACAACAGATATGACCGATGGTAACCCCACCGGTCTTATCATACGTTTCATGATACCGATGGTCATCGGTAATGTGTTTCAGCAGCTATATAATCTCGTCGATACCGTCATAGTCGGCAAGGCGATAGATGCGGACGCTCTCGCGGCCGTAGGTGCCACGGGATCGCTCAATTTCCTTTTCTTCTCGTTATGCAACGGACTTGCAAACGGTATCGGTATCTCCGTATCGCACGCTTTCGGTGCAGGAGATAATGAGACTGTGAGAAAGACGATTGCGAATGCCTTCTACATAATGACTGTTGCAGCCGTGATGATGGGTGGACTCGGAATCCTGCTGGCCAGGCCGGTCCTCACTCTGTTAAAGACACCCGGAAACATTATAGACGATTCTGTTCTCTACATGCAGATAGTCAGTGCCGGTGTCATAGCTGTATCCATGTACAACTGTATATCCGCAATATTAAGGGGACTCGGAGACTCCAAGACGCCCCTGTATTTCCTCGTTGTATCGAGCGTCATAAATGTATGCCTCGACCTTTTCTTTATCATTAATCTCCACTGGGGTGTTGCCGGTGCCGCCATAGCGACTATCATCGCACAGGCTTCGGCAGCGGTTGGCAGCCTCATATACTCGATCAAGACCAACCCCGAGTTCAGGATAGAGAGAAACGAGTGGAAACCGGATACTTATATCATCCACAAATCATGCATGCTCGGTCTCCCTCTGGCCGGGCAGTCATCGATGATAGCTTTGTCCTGTGTCATACTGCAGGGTGTGGTCAATCCGTTCGGATCGGTCGTATGTGCGGCATTTACCGCTACGGGAAGAGTCGAGCAGCTCATCCATCAGCCGTTTAATTCGCTGGGTATGGCCCTTTCCACGTACACAGGCCAGAATATAGGAGCCAATAAGCCCGACAGAGTTGACAAGGGTCTTAGACAGAGCATGATCATCATGCTCATACTCTGCGCTGTCATAATACCGATATTCCAGCTCTTCTCACCCTCTATCATGGGTGTATTCGTAAAGCAGGAGGAAGCGGAAGTAATAGCCGTGGGAGCGCAGGCACTTCGCCTTACAAGCTGGTTCTACATCCCTCTTGGAATGATATATGTATGCAGAGGATTACTCAACGGAGCAGGCGATGCGGTCTATTCATTCATGAACGGCGTGTACGAGATGATAGGAAGGACGCTCTTCCCCAAGCCACTGACGATGATCCCGCACGTGGGAGTATGGGGTATCTGGTGGGGTACGGCCCTTACCTGGACGATGACAGGAATATACGGATTTGTGCGCTATAAGAGGGGCAAGTGGAGAGTCAAAACGATTGAGAGAAACCGCTGAATATGGTATAATTGAGGAGCGACATCAGGTCACCGATCAATCAATCAATATTCAGGGAGAATACTATGTCTCAGCGTTATGACATCAACGACAATTGGCTTTTTTCCGAGAACTACTCGGATGAGATGAAGGAGCTTTCTTATTCGGATGAAGGTATGACCAAAGTTCGCATACCTCATACCGTCAAGGAGACTCCTTTTCATTATTTTGATGAAAGTATCTATCAGATGGAGAGCTGCTACAGGCGCCACCTGAACATACCTGCAGAGTGGAAAGGCAAGAGAGTAAGGCTTACATTTGACGGAGCCGGACACAAGGCAGAGGTATTTATCAACGGAGAGAAAGCCGCCGAGCATTGGTGCGGATATACTGCATTTACGATCGACCTTACGGACAGGATCAAGTTCGGTGAGGACAACGTGGTTTGCGTAAAACTCGACAGCCGTGAGAATATCAATACTCCGCCCTTCGGATTCGTTATCGATTATATGACATACGGCGGACTCTACAGAGAGGTCTATCTCGATGTTTCCGAGCAGGTATATATCGGAGATGTATTCCTCCGTACGGAGAAAAAGGACGGCAAGGTGATGCTTTCCGCCGCAGTAAAGACGGAGAACCTCATCTTTGCAAACATTACCGTCAGACAGTATATCGTACAGGACGGAGGAGAGAGGAGACTTATCTTTGAGAAGGCTATGGAGAAAGATGCGGACGGCTTTGAGGCTGATCCCGGAGATGTAAAGCTCTGGAGCCCCGATTCTCCCAATATGTACACGATAATAACTCAGCTCGTCGATACGGAGACCAAGGCTGTATATGATGAGAGAGAGGATTCTTTCGGATTCCGCATAGCAGAGTTCAGAAACGACGGACTTTATATCAATGACAAGTACTTCAAGATAAGAGGGTTGAACCGTCATCAGAGTTATCCTTATGTCGGATACGCGATGCCGGATAAGATGCAGAGACTTGATGCGCAGATCCTCAAAAATGAGCTCGGTGTGAACGCCGTACGTACTTCACATTATCCTCAGTCCCATGCATTCATAGACGAGTGCGACAGACTCGGACTTGTGGTATTTACGGAGATCCCCGGATGGCAGCATATCGGAAACGATGAGTGGAAGGACAGAGCAGTCGAGAATGTCGAGGATATGATCAGACAGTATCGCAACCATCCTTCGATACTCATATGGGGCGTGCGTATCAACGAGTCTGCAGATGATGATGAATTCTACAAACGTACGAATGAAGCAGCACATCGTCTCGATCCCGGCAGACCGACCGGAGGCGTCAGATGTATCAAGAACAGTAATCTGCTGGAAGATGTATATACCTACAATGATTTCGTTCACGAGGGAACGAAGGAAGGGTGCGAGCCCAAGAAGAATGTAACGTCGGATATGTCGAAGCCCTACTTTATCAGTGAGTACGGCGGACATATGTATCCGACCAAGGCATTCGATGATGAAGAGCACAGAAGAGAGCATGCGATAAGACATGCAAATGTTCTTGATGCTGTTGCCGGATACAGAGATATACTCGGAAGCTTCGGCTGGTGTATGTTTGACTACAATACACATAAGGATTTCGGAAGCGGAGACCGTATTTGCTATCACGGAGTTACAGACATGTTCCGCAACTCCAAGCAGGCAGCTGCCGTATATGCCGCACAGCAGGAGGATTTTCCTGTACTTGAGATCTCATCGTCCATGGATATCGGAGAGCATCCTTCGAGCAATCGCGGACTCACATGGATCTATACAAATGCCGACAGCGTAAAGATGTTTAAGAATGATGTCCTGCTTCATGAGTATAAGCCTTCGGATTCACCTTACAAGAATCTTAAGCACGGCCCTATACTGATCACTGATTTCGTCGGAGATCAGTTAGAACAGGAGGAGATGTCAGCAGGACAGCGCGCTACCGTTAAGGAGATCCTCAATCACGCAGCTGTTTACGGATACAATAAACTGCCCACGCATATCAAGATGAAAGCGCTTAAATGCGTGACCGTATATCACATGAAGTGGGCGGATGCGATGAACCTGTTCAATAAGTACGTCGGCGACTGGGGCGGCTCCGTGAAGGCATACCGCTTCGAGGCGATCAAGGACGGCAAGGTAGTTGCTACCGTCACCAAGGATGTTGTCACCAAGCTTCATCTTGAAGCAAGAGCCGATCATACGGATCTCGTTGAGACCAGGACCTATGATGTCGCAGAAGTAAGACTTCGTATGATGGATGAGCATGACAATGTCGTTCCTTTCTTCGATGAGCCGGTCCTTCTTAAGACCGAGGGACCGATAGAGATCGTAGGACCTTCGATCATCTCACTCAAAGGAGGTATGGGAGGCACATACGTAAGGACTACGGAAGGACAGGGGGCTGCGGCTCTCAAGATACAATGCACACAGGGAGCGCAGGTAAAGATACCGTTTACCGTCACACAGCACAGATCACAGAAGCTGGATTGACGGATCAATAAAGATATAAGTTTTAAACGGAAAGAAAAGGGGTACAGATGGAAGACAAGAGACTTACAGGAATGGAAAAAGCGGCGTACGGTATCGGCGCGGTCGGAAAGGATATGGTATATATGCTCTCTGCGAGCTATGTACTCTATTACTTCCAAGATCTGCTCGGAGTAAACGCCATAGCTATGGGAACGATCCTTCTCGTTGCGAGAATATTTGATGCATTTAATGACCCTATCATGGGTGTCATAGTTGCCAAGACCAAGACCAAGTGGGGAAAGTTCCGTCCCTGGCTGATGATAGGAACCGTCACGAATGCAGTGATACTCTATCTTATGTTTGCGGCACCTCCGGCACTTGACGGCAGCGGACTGATCGCATACGCAGCTATATTCTATATACTCTGGGGTGTTACCTATACGATGATGGATATACCGTATTGGTCGATGATCCCTGCATTTACCAAGGGCGGCAAGGAAAGAGAAGGTCTCACCACTCTCGCAAGGAGCTGCGCAGGTGTGGGAGCCGCACTTGTTTCGGTATTCACCATGATGATCGTACATGCTATCGGAGGAAGCAATGAGGTCCTCGGATTCAAATGGTTTGCATTTATCATCGCCGTTGTATTTGTAGCAGCAACCACGATCACATGCGTAGCGATCAAGGAGAAGGCAACGGTCGATATGAAGACCGCGTCCGTAAAGGATATGTTCAAAGCGCTTGTTCAGAACGATCAGGCGATGGCAGTCGTTGTTGCAATAGTACTTATCAACTGCTCCGTATATATCACTTCAAACCTCGTCATCTATTTCTTCAAGTATGATTTCGGCGGAACGGATTGGTATAACAGTTACACGCTCTTTAATATGTTCGGAGGAGCTATCTCCATACTTGCAATGATGGTATTCTATCCCGTACTCAGGAAGTTCGCGGATAATATCAAGATCTTCTATATCTGCCTTGCAAGTGCAATCATTGGATACGCATCGCTCCTTGGCATTGCATTTACTTCGATGAACAATGTTTACATCCTCTTCATCCCCGGATTCTTCATCTTCACCGCAAACGGTGTTATGCAGGTACTTACCACTGTATTCCTTGCCAATACCGTAGAGTACGGAGAGCTGAAGAACGGCAGAAGAGATGAATCGGTCATCTTCTCGATGCAGACATTTGTAGTTAAGCTCGCGAGCGGTGTCGCAGCATTTATCGCTTCGATATGTCTCCAGATCAACAGCCTTCAGAGCGGCACGGATGTATCCGAAGCAGACAAGGCAAGAGACTTCTCGCTTGAGGTTGCCAAGAGTTCAAGAGTAGGTCTCAGGATGACGATGACCATCGTCCCGATCGCAGGACTCCTCTTCGCAATATTCTGGTTCGGGAAGAAGTACATCCTGACCGAGAGCAAAGTAGAGGAGATAAGCAAAGAACTCTCCGAGAAAAAGTAAAAGGATGAATAACAACATCCCAAACGACATCCCGGAGCATGCTTCCGGGATGTTTTTGTCAAAGGAGATCTGTATGATAAGAATAATGGAAGGAATAAAGGAGAGCAGTCCCGCGGAGAAGTACTTTGTACTTGATACCGATAATACGACATATGCTTTCCGCACTCTTCCCACAGGGCAGCTCGAGCACCTGTACTACGGAAGGAAGATCAAGATAGCGGATACCACCCCCGATGTGCTTTCGGAGAAGCATGCATTTCCGCCCGGGAATACATGCAGTTACGATGCTGAGCACGGTGAGTATACGCTTGATGATATGAGACTTGAGATGTCTGCCAACGGCAAGAGTGATATGAGAGATCCTCTGCTGGAGATCATCCATGCGGATGGCAGCACAACGTCGGATTTTATATTTGAGGGAGCGCAGCTCCTATCGTCAAAGGAAGATGGAGATGGTCTGCCAGGTGCGTATTATACGGGCGATGCCGGTAAGGATATCGGATTAAAGATCACTCTAAGAGACAATCAGTACGGACTTAAGCTGGAAATGTACTATTACGTATTTGAGAAATGCAATGTGATAGTCAGAAAGAGCAGACTCATAAATGAGAGCACCGATACCGTCACTGTTGGAAGGCTCCTCAGCGCACAGCTCGATCTGGACAGATCGGATCTTGTGTTCACGACATTTCGCGGCGCATGGGGACGCGAAATGCAGAGAGATGACTGCATAGTCGGTACGGGCAGGCATATAGCCGAGAGCTACTACGGTGTGAGCTCCAACAGGTGCAATCCGTTCATCATGCTCCATCCCGCACAGACCACGGAGAAGCAGGGTGAGTGCTATGCATATAATCTTATATACAGCGGCAATCATTACGAAGCGGCAGAAGCCAATGCATTAGGTAAGGAGAGATTTGTCGGTGGTATAATGCCGAGAGTATTTGTATGTAAA
>ODAI010687756.1_pt1 | contig 24528 bp, 22 predicted proteins | sample 1539321 | NCBI WGS metagenome assembly ODAI01 (sample SAMN02144231, study PRJEB22623) | gut metagenome | biome: sheep rumen | host: Ovis aries | place: New Zealand
AGACGCGCTGCGGTTTCATCGCGCCAATCGAGGTCTATCCCGGCGAGATGGAGCAGGAGGCGCTCGCGATTCCCGCGCTCAAGGTCCTCCGCGGCGAACTTAAGGCCCAGGCCTACAGCGGCAGAAACGTCTGGCCCGGTTTCGGCGACATCGGACTGTAGCCGTCCTCCAAACTCCCAACTTCAAACATTAAACTTCAAACATCAAACATTAAACTTCAAACATCAAACATCAAACTTAAAAAAGATGCGGCTCATAGACAGAATACGCGCCAAGGCGAGATCCTCGATCAAGCGCATTGTGCTCCCCGAGGGCGACGAACCCCGCACGATCAAGGCGGCGGAGACGGTCCGCGCCGAAGGTCTTGCAGAGCCGATTCTCCTTGCCCCCGAATCCATCGCGGCAGATGCGCCGCGCCGCGAGCGGTATGCGGCGGCGCTCTACGAGCTTCGGAAGGCGAAGGGGCTTACGGAGGAAGCGGCGGCGAAGCTCGTCTCGGATCCGATGTACTTCGGCATGATGATGGTCAAGCTCGGCGACGCAGACGGCCTTGTCTCCGGAGCGGTTCATTCGACGGGCGACATGCTTCGCCCGGCGCTCCAGATAATCAAGACCGCGCCTGGGATGAAGCTCGTTTCGTCGAGCTTCCTCATGGAGTGCCCGAACCGATGGATAGGCGAGGACGGGCTCCTGGTCTACGCCGACTGCGTGGTTAACCCGAATCCAAACGCTGAGGAGCTTGCCAACATCGCCGTCGCCACCGCGGATACCGCGCGCAGGCTGTGCGGGATCGCGGAACCCCGGGTTGCGATGCTTTCGTTCTCGACGAAGGGGAGCGCGAACCACGCTCTCGTCGACAAGGTGCGTGAGGCGACGGAGATCGCGCATTCGCTTGCGCCCGATCTGCTTCTTGACGGCGAGCTGCAGTTCGACGCTGCGCTTGTCCCGGAGGTCGCCGCACAGAAGGCGAAGGGAAGTCCCGTCGCTGGACGCGCGAACGTCCTGGTGTTTCCCGATCTCCAGTCCGGAAACATCGGCTACAAGATCACGCAGCGCCTCGGCGGTGCCTCGTGCTTTGCCGTCCTTCAGGGGCTTGCGAAGCCGTGCAACGACCTTTCACGCGGCTGTTCGGCCGACGACATCGTGAATACCATCGCCGCGACCGCCGTCCAGGGCGTCCACTTGTGAGATTCCGATGACGGTTTTTGGTATAATGTAAGTCAAGCAAAGCAAAAGGAGAAACTCTATGAAGAAACTTGTTCTTGTGGTTAAAGACATGAAGAAGTTCATTTTGAGTTGCCTGTGTGCTCTTGCGGCCGTTGTTCTTTCGGCCGATGAGACGGCGAAGAAGCCCGTTGCGGCGGTTTCCGTGGAGAAGCCAGCCGCTGCAGTCCCGGCGAAGGAGCCGATTCGCGTGGCGTGCGTTGGCGACAGCATCACGTATGGCCATGGCGCCTCTAATCGCGCGAAGACGAGCTATCCCGCTCAGCTCCAGACGCTCCTCGGCGACGAATGGTCCGTCGTCAATTTCGGGCACAACGCGCGCACTGCGCTCGACGACGGCAAGGAATGGAACGGGAAGGGCGGCATGGGCTACCGCAAGTCGCCCGAGTTCGCGAAGGCGCTTGCGAGCAAGCCGGATATCGTTGTCTTCATGCTTGGGACGAACGACTCGAAGCCCGTCAACTGGGACGGCAAGTCGGACGACGTCAAGCGCGACTACGCGAAGCTTGTCGACGACTTTCTCGCCCTCGACCCCAAGCCCATCGTCGTGATTGCAGCGTCGCCGTTCGTCAAGAAGGACTCGTTCTCTATCCGCGAGAGCGTCGTTGGCGGCGAGCTCGTCCCGTGGCAGCGAGAGTTTGCGTCCAAGCGCTCGCTGCCGTTCGCCGACGCATACGCCGTGACAAAGGCGGCCGCCGACAAGTCGTACATCGGCGACGGAGTGCATCCGAATGACGCTGGATACGGCGTCATCGCCGCGGCGTTTGCGGAGAAGCTGCGCGGGCTCCGCGGCGGATTGGACGCGCGAGGCGGAGATGCCCGGAATCTCAATGGAAAGGAACCAAAATGAAGATTGCCACACTTGCCGCGGTCATGGCGGCTGCCTCGGCCGCATTCGGAGAACTTGCCGTCAAGGACGGCGACACGCTTGCGTTCCTCGGCGACTCTATCACGCAGCAGGGGCAGGGCAGCCCCGACGGATACGTCAACCTCGTACTGCGCTCGCTCGCTCTCGAGGGTGTGTACGTCAATCCGGTGAAGGCCGGCATCAGCGGGAACAAGTCGAACGACATGCTGGCGCGGCTCGACAGGGACGTCCTCTCCCGGAAGCCGAAGGTGATGACGCTCTCGTGCGGCGTCAACGACGTGTGGCACCACGACTGGAACAAGGGCGTGTCGCTCGAGGACTACAAGAAGAACATCTCGGCGATATTCGACAAGTGCGCTGCGTCGAACTGCCAGGTCGTCGTGCTGACGGCGACCATGTTCGAGAAGCCCGAGATGGAGAAGTTCAAGCACAACGTCATGGTCGCGCCCTACAACGAGTGGCTCCGCGAGGAGGCGAAGCGCCGCGGATATCCCGTAGCGGACCTCAACGCCGACATGTGGAAGGCGCATGCCGACGATCCGTCTGTGAAGCTCACGCGCGACGGCGTGCACATGCTCCCCGCGGGCAACCGCCTGATGGCCCGCGGCGTCCTGCGCGCGCTCGGCATGGCGGAGGACCGAGTCGCCTCGTTCGACTGGGAGAACTGGAAGCCCGTCTGGGTGCTCTGCCGCTTCGACCTGAAGCCCGACGCCGACAAGGCCGACTACCTCGCGAAGACCAAGTCCGTTTTGGCGGCGGTCCGCGCCGAGCCCGGCTGCTGCGAGTATCGGCTCCTCGGCGACGCCGAGACCGACTGGGACAAGCCCCAGCGATTCGGCGACCGCACGCTCTGGATGCTCGAGAAGTGGCTCTCGGTCGGCGAGCTCAAGGCGCACCTCGCGACGCCCCACATGAAGAAGTTCGGCCCGTCGGTCGCCCCGATGCGCACGTCGTCCTCCTTCCACGTGCTTGAAGACGTCCTTCCCTGAGTCTTGGAGAAGGGCCGGAAGCCGGCGGCTTAGGATTGGGCGTTATGAGCGTGGAGCCAGTAGAACAGAGCCTTTTCTCCGGCCGGACGGATGGAGGTCCGGACGAGAGCGTCCCGCTTGCGGAACGCCTGCGGCCGCGCACGCTTGACGAAGTCGTAGGCCAGTCGCATCTCGTCGGCGAGGGGAAGATACTGCGCGGTATGATCGAGCGCGACGCCGTCCCATCGATGATCTTCTGGGGCCCGCCGGGCGTAGGTAAGACGACGCTCGCGAACGTGATCGCCCGGACGACGAACGCCCGGTTCATCACATTCTCCGCGGTGACGAGCGGCATCAAGGAAATCAAGGAAGTGATGCACCAGGCGGACGAAGACCGTGCCTTCGGGCGCAAGACGATTGTCTTCGTCGACGAAATCCACCGCTTCAACAAGGCGCAGCAGGACGCGTTTCTCCCGTTCGTCGAGCGCGGCAGCATCATCCTCATCGGCGCGACGACGGAGAATCCGTCCTTCGAGGTCAACGGGGCGCTGCTCTCGCGCTGCAAGGTGTTCGTCCTGAAGGGGCTCGGCGAGGACGATCTCGTCACGCTTCTCAGGCGCGCCGTCACCGACGCTCGCGGATTCGGCTCGCTGAAGGTCCGCGTATCGGACGACCAGCTCCGCGCCCTCGCCGTCTTTGCGAATGGCGACGCGCGCGCGGCGCTTTCGTCGCTCGAGATGGTCGTGCTGAACTGCGGCGGAGAGGGCGGCGAACTTGTCGTTGACGACGGTGTACTTGAGCAGTGCACGTCCCGCAAGTCGCTTCTCTACGACAAGGACGGCGAGGAGCACTACAACATCATCTCGGCGCTTCACAAGTCGATGCGCAACTCCGATCCGGACGCGGCGGTATACTGGCTCGCGCGGATGCTGGAAGGGGGAGAGGATCCGCTCTATGTCGCACGGCGCGTCACTCGCTTCGCGGCGGAGGACGTGGGGCTAGCGGATCCGCGCGCTCTGGAAATCGCTGTCGCCGCGCAGCATGCATGCCATTTCATCGGCATGCCCGAGTGTTCCGTACATCTTGCGGAGGCGGTCATCTACCTCTCCATCGCGCCGAAGTCCAATTCGTCCTACATCGCCTACGAAAAGGCGAAGAAGGACGCGCTTACCCGCACCGCCGAGCCGGTTCCTCTCGCGATCCGCAACGCCCCGACAAAGCTTATGAAGGAGCTTGGCTACGGGAAGGGGTACCGCCTTGCGCACTACGAGGAGAACAAGATAGCGGACCTCCAGTGTCTTCCCGATTCCCTCCAGGGCACCGAGTACTATGTCCCGACGAGCGAAGGCGTCGAGGCGCGCATCAAGACTCGCCTTGAGCAGATCAAGGCCTGGAAGGCGGAGCTCAAGAGGAAAAGGAGAGGGACATGAGCGATTTTCTGCTGTCACTTAAGGACGTGTCGCTCGCGTTCGGCGGACCGAGCGTCTTGGATCGCGTGTCGCTTTCCGTCTCGAAGGGGCTCCGCGCCGCGCTCACGGGGCGCAACGGCGAGGGCAAGTCGACTTTGCTGAAGGTGATCGCCGGAAAGCTCGAGCCGGATTCCGGCGAGATTGTCCGCGCGCCTGGGCTCAAGACCATATACGTCTCGCAGGAAGTCCCGGCAGACCGCCCGGACGATCCCGGCTTCAACGCTCTTTCCGGCGGCCGCCGCCGCAGGAGCATTCTCGAGGCGGCGCTGTTGGCGCGCCCCGATCTCCTGCTTCTCGACGAACCGACGAACCACCTCGACATGGAGACGATCGACTGGCTTGAGGCGATGCTGCGCCGCTCGCGTGACATGGCCGTTGTCGTCGTCACTCACGACAGGCGATTTCTCAGGCGCGTCGCGACGAAGATATTTGACCTCGACCGCGGCGAACTCTCCGGCTGGGAATGCGACTATCCGACATTCCTCAAGCGCAAGGCCGAGCTCTTGGCGGACGAAGCGGTCTACTGGGAGCGCAAGTCAAAGAAACTCGCGCAGGAAGAAGCGTGGATCAGGCGTGGCGTAAAGGCGAGGACTACGCGCAACGAAGGGCGAGTCGCCGCGCTCATGAAACTGCGAGAGGAATTCGCGGCGCGGCGTGCCGCGGTGGGTTCCGCGACGCTCAAGCTCGACACCGCGGCGCCTGGCGGCATGGGCGTCCTCAAGATAAAGAACGTCTCATTTTCCTATCCCGGCTCGAAGCGTCCCGTGATTTCCGATTTCACGGCGACCGTGCTGCGAGGCGAAAGGATTGGCATCCTCGGCGCGAACGGCGTTGGCAAGACGACGCTCTTGAACTTGCTCACGGGACGTCTCAAGCCGACGTCGGGCGAGGTTGTGCGCGGCACGGGCGTGGAGCTTTCGTTCTTCGACCAGCTTCGCGGCGAGATGCGCCCTGAGCTTACCGTTGGCGAGAACATCGCCTCCGACCGCGACGAAGTAGTGGTGGGAGGAGTGAGGAAGCACGTCTACTCGTACCTTGCCGATTTCCTCTTCACGCCCGAGCGCGTGCGCACTCCGGTCAAGGCGCTTTCCGGCGGCGAGCGAGCGCGGCTTATGCTCGCGAAGCTTTTCCTGAGGCCCGCGAACCTGCTGGTGATGGACGAGCCGACGAACGACCTTGACGTGGAGACGCTGGAACTTCTGGAAGAACAGCTTCTCGCTTATTCGGGGACGCTGCTTCTGGTTAGCCACGACCGCGAGTTCCTGAACAACGTCGTGACTTCAACTTTTGCGCTTGAGGGCGACGGAACCGTCAAGCAGTTCCCTGGCGGGTACGACGACTACGAGCGGCAGAAGGGGGCGAAGCCGAAGGCGGACGCGCCGCCCGCGCAGCCGGCAAAGGCGAAGCTCGACATCCGCGTCCGCGTCAAACCGCTTGCAGCGGCGAAGAAAAAAGAATTCACGTGTAATCCGTTTGCTGATCTCTGATGTAGGGGTCAGGAGTCAGTAGTCAGTAGTCAGGGGTTTGGGGGCTTGCCCCCAGTTCTAAATTTCTCTGCGCACTCTGCGCCCCTGCGCCTCTGCGTTAAAAACTTCGAAACAAAAAATCTACAATTCCACTCTCCAACTCCAACTCTAAACTCCAACTCCAGGAAGTTTGCGTCGCGCGGCGACGCATGATTTGGTATAATTGTCGCCATGAAAACTTGCATTGTCGCGGCGCTTGCCATCGTGGCGGCGGGAGCTTTTGCCGATACACCCAACAAGGCGTACGAAATCTGGCCCAAGGGCAAGATCCCCTTGGCGAAGGAAAACCCCAAGCCAGAGGGCGTCGAGCCGATGACGGACGACGTGATGCGCATCGCAAACGTCAGCGTGCCGCAGGTCGTCGTGACGCCTGTCATCGGTGCCGAGAAGCCGACCCCCGCGGTCGTCATCTGCCCCGGCGGCGGCTATGGCATCCTCGCCTGGAACCACGAAGGCATCGAAGTCGCGCAGTGGCTCAAGGACCAGGGTGTCGCCGGCGTCATTCTCAAGTACCGCGTTCCCGACCAGCGCGACGGCGCGCTTGCGGACGCGCAGCGCGCGATACGCTGGGTCAGGGCGAATGCGGCGAAGTTCAACATCGATCCCGGCAAGGTCGGCATAATGGGCTTTTCCGCCGGCGCGAACCTCACGGTGCGCACGGCGACGAACTCTAAGCGCCCGATCTACGAGAAGGTCGACGAGGTAGACGAGAAGTCGTGCCGCCCGGACTTCCAGATGCCGATCTATCCGTGGGACCTCGTGAAGCGGAAAGACAAGAGCGACGTCTGGAAGGGCCACGAAGGGATGGACATCCGGCTTGACGAATATCCGGTCGACGCTGACACTCCGCGCGCGTTCATCGTCCAGAGCGAAGACGACTTCTGCCAGATCGAGACGTCGCTCGGCTACTATGCCGCGCTAAAGAAAGCGGGCGTCGGCGCTGAACTCCACGCGTTCGAGAAGGGCGGCCACGGCGGGCACGGCTACGGCATCCGCCGACTCGGTTTCCCGACTGACGCCTGGCCTGCTCTCGCGGAAGAGTGGCTTAAGCAGTTCAAGTAGCTCGCGCCACAGGCGGACTCATGCACCGTCGTCTACTGCCGATACTTGTTCTCTTCCTCGCCGGCTGCGCGACCGGCGATTTCGGCGGCGGCTTTCTTTCTTCGGGCAAGATGCCGCTTGCAGAAAACTCAAGGGCTCTCGCCGACATAGTCATCGCGCCCGATGCCGACGAAAACCTCCGCTTTGCCGCCGACGAACTAAAGCTCCACCTCGACAGGATGACAGGGGCAAGCTTCTCGATTGTAACAAAACATGCAAAAGGGCGCAAGGCGCTTCGGGTCGCCTACAACCCCAAGCTCGCGGAGCAGGAACTCGGCATCTCGTTTTCTTCTGCCGGCGTCGCCCTTGAAAGCGGCGGCTTTCCCGAATACGCGGTATGGGATTTTCTGCGCGACTACTGCGGCGTAAGCTGGCTCGACCCGACAGACGCAGGGACGATCATTCCTTCAAGGCCCAATCTTTCCGTCAAGCGGGAGAACCGCAAGGACAGGCCCTTCGCGAAGGGGCGCAATCCGGGCAACATGTCTGTGGGGCGGGCGTTCGGCGGCGCGTATTCCCCGGAGCTCTGGAAGCGTGGCTCTCCCGGCTGGACCAACTACCTCCATGTCGCGTATCCTTCCGCTTTCGCGGGCGGGCGTTCCTTCGCTGAGGCGAAGAAGGAAATCGACCGCCGCAAGAACCTCTTCTTGAGGCGCATGAAAGCGGGCGGCGAGATTTCCCGGGCGTGTCATTCGTTTTACGGATGGTACGACCGCTTCTGGAACAAGAAACACCCGAAGTTCGAGCAGTTCAGGCCGGATTTCTTCGCCAAGGGCTACGAGAAGGAAGGCAGGCCGCCGCAGCTGTGCTACTCCAATCCCGACGTCGTCAAGCAGGTCGTCGCGGACGTCAGGGCGTACTTTGACAATGGCGACAAGAATGGCTATCAATGGGGCAAGGACGCCTGTTGCCTTGAGCCGATGGACAACGGCTCCTTCTGCATGTGCAGGAAGTGCGCGCCGCAGTATCACCCCGAGCTTGCGCTTTCGAGTTCGCAGCAGTCCGACTACTGGTTCAGGTTTGTCAACGCCGTGGCGCGGGAAGTCGCGAAGACACATCCCGACAAGAAGATATCGACGCTTGCCTACTACACGCATTGCGGTGTTCCGACCTTTCGGCTTGAGCCGAACGTGATTGTCCATTATTGCTTTACATGCAACCGCATACCATACGCTCAGAGGTACGCCCGGCAGGAGGCGCAGCTTCGCGACTGGCGCGCCGCATATCCAGATCGTCCGTTCGGGCTTTGGCTTTACAACACCTTCCCCAAGGAATACGCGGAGAACTCCACGTTCGTCAATTGCTTTCCCGGGTTCTTTGCGCATGTGCTCGCGAGGGAGTATGCGCTTCTCGGCGCGCTCGACATTTCCGAGCACATCTACAACTGCGGGTTCGTAGACGACTACGAGAACTATCTTTCGCTGCGGTGGATGTGGGATCCGCGCGAGCCGCTAGAGTGGCTTGAAAGCGACTACTTCTCGTCCTATGGCAAGGCCGCCGCCCCGATAAGGGAGTTCTACCGCATCGTCGAGGAGCGCTACTGCACTCGGGCGAACTATCCAACGGCGATGCTTATGAAAGGCACGCACCAGACCGTCGAGTTCGCCTGGAAGGTGCTTGGCACGCCGGAGGTCATGCGCGAGCTTGGGAGGTTGATGGACGAGGCGGAGCGCCTTGCCGATACGCCGCTTGCGAAGGCGCGCGTCGCGAATTGGCGCGCAGGCATCTTCGACTACATGACCGCCGGTGCCGCCGCAAGCCGCAATCCCCCGACTCCCAAACCCTGGCCCCTCATCACCAGCCCCTGACCCCTAACTCCAGACCCCTGACCCCTAACCCTCCACTCTCCAACTCCAACTCTGAACTCCAACTCTTAACTCCTGCCCCCTGCCGCCGGCAGCACAACCGTGAACTTCGTTCCCTTGCCGAGTTCAGACTTGCAAGTGATGACGCCATGGCATAACGTGACGATGGACTTAACCTGCTTGAGTCCAAGTCCGTTGCCTTTTGAGCTTCCGTTGCCAGCCCTATACGACCTGTCATACATATGGGCCTTCACGTCATTAGACATCCCTGGCCCGGTGTCGGATATTCGCAGCTTGACTGTCGGACCAATTCGCTTCAACGAGACGTTTACACACCCGGCTTCAGTATACTTTACAGAATTGCCAATGAGATTATTCACCAACGACTCTATCTTGGACGAAAGCGCCACGACCTTGACGCCGTCTTCGATGTCTAACTCGAACTTAAGGCCTTTTGCCTCTGCGTTCGGGCGCATCTCAGCGGCACATTCCGCCACAATGCGGGAGACATTTGCTGGTTCTGTGGCCTTTGGCGCCTTTCCTGTGTAGTTGTCCGAAATGTCGATATTGGTCTCTATGCAGTCGTAGAGCTTCCCGCACAAGTCATATATCTGGTCAAAGTAGTGCCCCGCGTTTTCCTTGGGCGACTTGCCGAGTCTTGCAAGCGACCGCACAGTGGTGACGGGCGACTTCATGTCGTGCATCACTATGGCCACGTTTTCGTCCTTCTCATCCTCCAGTTTGGCGATTTCGGCGAAAGCCTTGTTTAGCGTCTTGCGCATTGACAAATAGTAGACTATGGACAATGCAACGCCAATGACGACGAATGCGTACAGCAAACTGTCGACATCTACAACGACGGACTTCCTTATCAGATTGCGCGCAACGCTGCTGTAGACAATCGTCACAATCAACAAGAAGATAGCCGTCCAATACAGCAGGCAGCCGTATACCGCCCTGCGCTTTATCGCCCAAAGGCGGCTGTCTCCATCGGCCACGGCTTCGACATCCTCCACAACTAGGATTTTCTGTTTCATGATTTTGCCCATATTATATCAAATTCCTGCTTTGGCAATTCGGCGAGACCGGCTTCGTCCGGGCGACCGCATGTTGGGCCCCATGGAAGCCGTGAATTTCCCAAATCACGCACCAACCACAACTCACCGCCACGAAATAGTGTATAATACAAGCCATGAAGGTTCTTGTAATCGAAGACGATTTTGAACACATGAGGATTGTGCGGTGTGGGTTGGACGAAGCGGGCTTTGTCTGCGATGCCGCCAAGACAGGTGCGCAGGGCCGCGACATGCTTGCCAACGGGGCATACGACGTTGCAATTCTTGACAGGATGTTGCCTGACGTCGACGGCTTGGACGTGTTGCGGCAAATCCGCGGCAGGGGAATCTCGACGCCCGTCATCGTCCTCAGCGCGCTCGGCTCTACTGACGAGCGCGTAAGGGGGTTGTCCGCTGGTGCAGATGACTACCTTGCAAAGCCGTTTTCAGTAGACGAGCTTGTGGCGCGCATATACGCCGTTACGCGGAGAGTTGCCCGCACTGATGACGAGAAGCTCGTTTTCAAGGATATTTCGCTCGACTTAAAGAACCGCGTCGTTCGCAGGAACGGAAGGTTGATCGACCTAACTGGGCTTGAATACAAGCTACTTGAGCTATTCATGCTCAATCCAGGGCGAAAGATGTCAGCTGGCTTCATACTCGACAAGGTCTGGGACTTCGACAGCGCCAAGACGAACGTCGTAGAGGCCAAAATATACGCAATCAGAAAGAAGCTCAATGGCCCCGGCGAAGAGGACAGGATAGTCAACAAGAGAGGGCTTGGCTATGCGCTTCAGTAGGATGTCCACAGTTGGCAAGACCGTGCAGTCGGCAGGCGTCCCGCTGCTCGCCGTTTCAATGGTCGTCACTACGGCGATAGCCGGGATCCCTGGATATTTTCTCCTCGCTGACGCGCTTGGTCCGGAGCGCTCTGGAGAGGCGCTGCGCGTCTATGCCGTCATCGCGCTTTGCACGGCAGTTGCCGAGGGGATTGCCTTGGCCGTCGGCATCTTCATTCTATGGCGTCTCTCTCGTCGCATCAAGGCGCTTAATGACGAAATCCGATTGCTTGTCAGGAACGTGCTTCACGATCTTCGAACGCCGATCTCGCGTATAAGCAACGCGGCCCAGCGTATATTGGGCGGCGATAATTGCGTAGAGGACGCTGCGGCGGACATATCGGAATCATGTTCGCGCATCCTCTCCATTGTGGATGCAAACGTCGAGATTACGAATAACTATGCGCGAGTGGGCTACGCACCGCCGGATGCAGAGGATTTCTCCGCCGTAGTTGCAGAGGCGGTCGAGCTGTTCGCGGCAGTCGCGGACATGAAGGGGGTTTCTCTGTCGGCGGAAGTCCCTTCGCCACCAGTTGCCCTGGCCGCGCACCGCCACAAGCTCCAGCAGCTTGCAGGAAATCTCATTGACAATGCGGTCAAGTTCACGCCATCGGGTGGGAAGGTGACGGTCTCGCTTTCGGAGACGCGTGACAACGTTGTATTTAAAGTAGCGGATAGCGGTGTCGGAATAGCAAATGGAGACCTTCCGAAAATATACGACAGGTTTTACAGGGCGGAGCGCAGTCGCGGGACTCCAGGTTCTGGACTTGGGCTTTCGCTTGTTCGCGCTGTTGTCACATTCTACGGCGGCGATATAGACTGCAAGTCAGAGCCCGGTAGCGGCACGGTCTTTACCGTGACACTCCCGAGGCGCAAACGACAGGTCTGAAGCGTCGCTGCCTATCCAATGACATACCCGTGATAACGGATAGTTCTGATCGTCGTCTTTGCTTCAATTTCGGCAATCTTCTTTCTAATGCTGCAGACGTGCCTCTCAACAATGGTAGTCTTTTGTCGTGCCTTGCTTCCAAGGGCGGTGTGTAGTAGTTCTTCGGAAGAGATGTACCGTTTCGGATTGCGAAAAAGATAAGCGACGATCTTTGATTCGCATAGCGTCAAGAACGTCAACCGCTCGCCGTGCCTCAATGTTTGTTGCTGCGTATCATACTCAAGGTCGCTGATAATGAACCTCGTTGACAGCACTTTTGCCTGAGTAAAAACTGTCGGTGTTTTACTTGCCTTTCCCATAGGACACATTTTATCAAACGAAAATGATTTTACGATGATTATAAAATTACTTTTCATTCATCTTCGCCAAACTCCAGTCGCCGCGAAGTTTACGAAATCGTAAACTAAAAGTTTGACAAAGATGTCTGCGCTTATGATACAATGACATTAACTCAAAACGCTATGGTAAAGGAGGCGAATTGGATTATGATCATACGTAAGGTTGATGCGCTGGATGAAATGTTCACTCATCGTCAGGCTCAGAAGTCTGCGGGTCTGGAGATGCTTCAGGAGTCTGGCCAATTGGCAGAAGAGTATCTTTATTTGGAGACCAGTGGGTGGCATTTTTATAGCTATTTGAAGATTCGCCCTCATCTAATTGAAGACACTTCGGCCTATGACGATAGGCGTTTGATGTCAATTTACAAGAACTACACTTACGCCGCTGACATGGCCGCGAGAAAGGCTTTGTCAAAATGTCAAATCCTTGAGCACCAAGGGAATGTGATACATTTTTTCTTCCCCGAGGCGGATTTTGGCAAAGTTATATATCCATTTGCGAAAAGTTTGGCTGCGTTGGTTGAGGATCACGTACTCGGCTATTTTGAGAAGGATGTTGTGTCATTCAATATGGCGACCGAACAAGGGAAGTCTGTGATTGTTGAATCTTCGTCGCCGACGGCCAAAGAATCTGAAAGGTCTACGGTTTCGCTTGGACCGTGTGCCAACAATCCAGCCAAGCGTATGATTAAGCGAATCGAAGGCTGGATATGCCCTCTTTCATGGCGTGACAATCCAGATGGCGAAAAGTGGCATGTATGTGAGTGCCATGTTGAAGAAGAAGATCGTGAGCGAGCCGTTATCATGGAATCGTTCGCTATGGATTCCTTGTACTCTAAATTTGACAAGGTAGAGGGTGTCGGCAACATGAAAGTCCTTGGCGAGCAACTTGAAGTGGAAAAGCGCAAGTTGCGCAATGGAGAGGTTCGCAGCAGGGAGGCCTTGTATTTCCGTGCCGACATGGACGGTTTCACACGAAAAGTCAAAGAGGCGTTTGATAACAATAAAGTGGCGGAACTTGTTGAGGAATTTATTTCATATATGAAACTTGCAAATGCCTGGCAAATAAGGTCCAAGGTTGTCACTGTCTCGCCTCACCCGTGGGCCGGAGATTGCTTCAATGTCGAAATCGTTTCAACCTCAAGTGAACTGTACAAGTTTGCTGCTGTTCGTAGGAATGAACCGCAAGGTATAGTGCGAGATTGGGAGCAATATGTTAAGTCGGATAAGTTTTCAAGGTTTAGTTACAGGAACGATAAAGCCCCTGTCAGATGGGTCTATTCGATTGCAGGGGGGAGAATACTCGATTTTGTTGTCAAGACCGATTCTCGCGAGTTTAAGTTGTGTGTCGGTAGTCCAGTTGGGCGTACCCATGCGGCCGTAAATTTTGAGGAAAATGAATCGGAATACCTTGTCATGCACATAGATGATATTTCCTTGTTGCCGCAATCGGAGCAGCAGTCATTCCACAGGTATGACGACAAAAAGCATCAGCGCTTCAAGTTCCAGACGGCTGCCAAGCGTAACAGGGCGGATGGTAATGCTGCCCAACATGCTGCCCGTCGGGCTGAAAGCGCGACCGTGGAAGGAGTTTCGTTGTTTGCTTCACGGCCATGGACTTATTGAAATGAACAGTCTAGATTCAATGTTGGCGGTGCAATTCTGCAAAGAACTGAAAGATAGGTTGTTTTTGTCATCCTCAGGCGACCAGTGCCAGATTTCCAAGCCAGATAATAATCATCTGATGTTGTCGGGACTGTGTGACCCCGGAGATTCGTTTTATCCAATTCGATTGTCAGTGTGCATGCACAGTGGTAAATGGTGCATTATAGCGCCGGAAGTGCAGGTCCTGGATGCCAATTGGCTTTCGCCGTTTTGTGCGGAGCAGGATCAAGACTTAAGAAACTGGCACCGCGACAAAGATGGTCGCCTATGCTGGATTTATCCGCAGGATTGGGTAAAGTCCTGCACTCCGATGCGCGATGCAAATGATGCAGTTAGGGCGGCTCTACAGATGACGAAAGATGTGAAAGTCCTTTTGGGATACCACATCGAAGCATATCGGCACCGCTATTTGCACTGGCAGAAATGTTGGGGTTTTCATCCACACGGGCACTAAGGTGTTGACATGAAAGAATCTGAGTTTAAAGCGTCGTTTGATCATCTCGCGCATAGCCTGGAAAATACTCAGGCAACAATCCGCTTCGTTGATAAGAAGATCGGATCTGCTATGGCATTGTTGACGGCAGTGTTGGGCTTTGTAGTTCCGAAGTATGTAGATGTCAAAATGGTTTTTGAAGCCTGGCAGTCATGCGCATGTGGCAAAGTGTGTTCGTTGGCGTTTGGAATGACTGGCTGTGTGTGTGGAATTCTTCTTCTTAAAGTTCTGTATAATGTAGCGCGCGCTATGTCACCAAGGTCACCGTCTGGACCGTGGAGCGGAGGCAGGTGGTTGTTATTTCCATTTTGGAACACGCCGAGTGAAGGCATCGACTACGATCGTGTCACGAAGTCGAAAATCTCCACAAAAGGAATAAGTCATGAAGACATTCTTGCAGAGTTTCAGGAGCAACTGTGTGTGTTAGGTGGAATACTGGGAGCCAAGATGGAAGCGTGCACGAAGATGTTTAGAAATCTGTGGCTATTGTTCTGTGTGGGTGCCATTTTCATCGTGATTTCGTTGGCGACGGAGTGGTCGGCGCATTTTCGTTCGACACCTTCAGGTGTGTTATTGCACTGTGAACGCGTGGACAAATCAGAAATCAACGTTTTGATGAAATAGCAGAATGTGGCTCGCGCAGGTCAGAGATGCCCCATTCCGGCGCAGCCAGCTATGTTGGTGATTATGAGGGCGAGCATTGTCAATGCCGTGATCGCGAAGATGCGACGGGTGCGGCTGAATACTATGGCGGTGGTCGCAAGGATGTAGACCAGCCACCCAACTGGAACAATCCACAGTCCATTATCAAGGTGTTTCTCGCCAACTAAAACTGCCGCTATCCCCAGAGGCGCAAGGAGAACAACGGCACAAGCCCGCGAAATTGTCGTGGAGGTTATAACGAGCCATGGCGCTACTGCGACAAATATCCTTAGATGGAGAGGAACGGTGTGTGGGACATTCGCGGTGGCTTCAGTATTGGAATTGCCCGTGCGGACCGGAATCAACATCTTAAGGTACGCAAAGGTACTTGTCAGCATGGCAACAATCGAGACGACATTTCCGATCATCACAAGCCGGTTTGTGTGGGGGGAAGCTTGTATTATCCCGGGAAAGAATGTAACGAAGAAATAGATGCTGCCGGCGAGTCCGATGATGCGGGATGCCATGACAATCCCGGCAACTGCCCGGACTTCGCCTTTGTTCTTCGCTACAATATAAGCCAGAGCACATATCCAAGCAAGTGAAATGGCGATGCCGGTGCAATGGCCTAATACGTAGCTCCTGATTTGCGGAAGGAAGAATTGAGGCACTGCCAACGGCAGGCAGTAATAGAGCGCCTTTGCGCCCCTTGCCGACGAACGCGCAAAGAACCACCATCCAACGAGCGCCGCCAGACCTGTTGCAATGTCAGTATACCTACTGCATTGCATCCATGCCTTGTCATCGATATATCCGAAAACCTTTGACAGTGGCACGGCAGATGCAAAAAGCAGGAATCTGACCGCCGCTGGAATCAGACCGAACAGTCCGCATCGCCTGATATTTGCGTCCAGCATCCCTTGGCCGTCGGTGTCAATAGCGATGTCCTGTGCAGTCATTCTAATCCCTCCTTTGCTAAAGGATTATACCATAATTCTCGATGTGATGATGGGTGTTGATTGTGTGTGTTGGCCATGTCACATGATGATGGGGCGTGGAGACGATGCAGTTTTCTTATCTCCCCAACTTGATATTTTTACCAAGTTGAGTCCGAAGCTGCCAGGTGTAGAGGTCGTAGAAATCGCCATGGAAGATGCTGAAGGCTGTGTGGGCTGCAGAACTAAAGGGTTCGCACTTTTCCGACATGTCACGGACGTATATGTGCCTTGCTGCGCTGTCTTTGAATGCAGTTGCAGGAGGAACGGGCATGGGGCCTATCTTTTCCCTTGCTGACAACACGTTCCTCACGTCGTTGCACAGTGACTCGTGAAGCCCGCAAATCAAGAATATTCGGTGCTGGCTTGCATCCCAATAGGCTCTTATCGTATGCCACTGTGCCAACGGATCCTCGACATAGACTGCAAACTCGCGCTTGTCGTCTCTGACGTCGCTTGACTTCAGATGCCAGAATCTGTCTTCGCCGTAGTGCCTAATTGCCGTTTGCATGTTCTTGCCCCATTGTTTAAGCAAGTCATTATGCGATGCGGATGAGCTTTCCTCTTTCGGGATGTGGTATTCATGTGGTGCTTCATCTCGCAGAACTGTGATTCGAAATGCGACGTCAGAGTGATAGTCTTCGGCTTTTGCTAGGATGTCCGCGATTTCTTTGACATCTGCACGCGAGTTTACAGCTAATCTGCCCGCCAGTGCCATCGCCATGTTTTCTGCCCACTTATATAGTAAGTAATTCCCGTAGCCAGCTGAAGTCTTTAGCCATCTTGATATCTCTATCAGCTGATGCGCTCGAGCTGCGTTGTCTTTCTCGTTCTGCCAGTCTGAGTCGGCAAGTGCATATGTCTCAAGTTGTCCGACCATGTCCAGTCCGAAATCTCTCTTTTCCTGCTCATACGCGCGGCGTTTGACTTCCTCTTTAGGCAGGCCATCCACCCAGCATCGAGAGTGGATGAGAGGCGCGCTCTTTGGCGTCGCGGCATTTGTCACAAAGGCGTATGCGCCGTCTTGGGCAAGGCATTTTCGCAACGAAGACACTTCTGCTCGCAGTGCGTCCCAATCCGACTGTTCTTTTGCTGGTTCGCTACGGTTGCATCCCGACGTCAAGGCGATCGCTGTTGCGAACATGGCGTGCAGTATAATCTTTGTTCTCATCGTGTTGAAGATAAGATTGTTAATTCACTATGATTATACCATAATTCTCGTGGTGTCGGCGGAGTTTGGTTGTGTGTGTGTTGCGCACCGTCCACTCCCGAGACGGGGGCTGGACGGTGTTGATTTTGTTTTGCCGGTAATCGGAGGAGGCAAGAAGGTGGAAACTATTTTTCGCAGGTTTCCTTGCGATTTGCAGGTGCAAATGAGGTGCTGGCAGAAACCTCAATGGTTTTCCCGTGGAACTTAGGGCCGTTATGCTTAGCACAGAGCGGTATGATGTACCACTTGTTGGTGCTGGTTTCTTTTTGGACATGTGCCCCTACTGAGGCTCTTTCGAGACATGCAGACTCAGAACAATATTTAGGCCATGGTCTTTTGTACTCGTTGAACTTCTCCCAATGTGCCTCCCACGACCCGCACTTGCACTTATTATCTGAAGTGCCGTTAATGTTGTGTACTTTCATTTGCTGTTCCTTTCTATGGTTTGTTTGTGGCTTGGTGACGCCAGCTAAGTATTTAAGTTCAATCATATTGCAGTCTTTTGTGCGTGTGTATAGTGGTGCGTTCTGGATTCAGTATTATTCCTTCCGTGAGGTGACAAACTTGAATGTTTCCTCATCGGCATACGAGTTCTTCTTCACGTGCGTATAGTAAATCGCTGCATATCCCGGCCAGACCTTATGCTCCGTCCAGCATGACTTGAACTTTTGGTTGTAGTAGTTTTCATATGTTTGACACATGTCAGCCCCAAGTGGGACCTCAACATCTGGGAAGCTGCCAACAAGTTTGCGGAATTCGAACACCTTTTTAAGTTGCCTTAGATACATGGGTTGGACGCTGAATACACAAACTAGTTTATGCAGTTTTGCGTCCCAGGAGTCAGTGGTACCATGTGACACCATGTCGTCGTCAAGTGTAAAAGTATATTTGCGGGCCTCATTTTTAAGCTGTGCGAGGTCTTGCGAGTAATGTAAGAGCTTGTTATTAAAATGCCTATATGCTGTTCGATGAAGTTGAATCCATCTTTTCTCAAATCCGTCGTCTGGCTCGACGGCTTTTGCTGCTAAATCTCGAACGTCGAGGACGCCGTCCGATTCTTCGAAAATAATACCAGCACGCATTGCGGCGCTTTCCCTGAAGCTCAGAAACCGTGAAAATGCAGACTCGATTTCATTTTCAGGGATGCTAGTGTCGACAATCATTCGGAGTAGGGGTATTGTAGCAGCGTTTTCAGCTCTAAACGCAATCCTGTAATTCTCATATTTGCCAGGCGACCTAATCCACCTCGCAAATCGCAGTAGCCAGTCTAGCCGCTTTCGCTCTTGCGCGTGATTTGGCTTCGTGTAGATTTCGGCGGCGACCTCGTCTAACTGTTGAGCTACTTCTCTCCCGAAATCACGATATGCACTTTCAATCGCTTTCAACTCAAGGGCGTTTTGATCAAGTTGATCCACCCAATATTTTGAATGAATGCCGGGGGAAACAACGCCTTGTCTCCATGCGTCATCCATGAATGACGTTAGTCCATGAACCCGTAGGAGTGCGGTCGCCTGTCTGACCCCTTGAATTGTATTGAAATCGAGGCAAGCACTTCCGTAAGGAGCAGCAAGGATGGCTCCCGACATCAAAACAAATAACAATGTGCACATTCTTTTCATATTGGACCTCATAGCTCAGGATTTTTTGAATACACCGTGTTAATCTGGATTCTATGACGATAAATTCTGCCGTGCGAATGCTGGTTTGCTCCGTTCCCAAAACCAATCTGCAATGTCGCAGCCCATGACGACAAAGTGCCGTCTTCATAGTTGAAGTCGTACAAATCGAGAATTGTGCAGGAGAATGATATTTCATGCAGTTCAATTGTCGGGTTCCCTTCTGCTGGGATGCATTTCTTCACTTTGATTCCATAAGACGGGTTTTCTAACCTTCCTCGTCCGACGGCGAAGAATGCGTCAAGATTGTCAACTTGGTTCTCACCTGTAATGAAATCAAGCACGTTTGCTGCGAGGACTGCTGTGAAGCTGTTAGGTTCCCCTAGTGCTCCTACGACTTGAGTAATGCCGACTACATTGCTTGGGCTTGCACTTGTAAACACGTTGGTGATTAGAGCATAATCATCCCATCCGTTGTCGGGTGAGAACACAAGTGTTGCTCCATTTGTGGCGTTAGCCAACTGTAATTCCGCAATTGGCTTTAACACGTTTTCGAAATACTCGGTTATCCTTGCCCCAGTTTCAGTAGGCACATATCTTTCGTATGGCACTAACTCATCATATTCACCAACTTTAAATGCGATTTGCTTATGCCAAGGTACAAATGGCGCGCAACCCTCAAAGAATCTGGCCATTTGAGAATCGGGAAGCCATGTGTACTCAGTGATGTTCGTGACCCCGGATTCATTGAATTGAGCACCGGAGTTGTGCGTAAGCCATTCCGCAAAACCTGTGCTGTCGGCAAAAGCATTAAGTAGAATGTCGTTTCTAAAGCTCGATGGTTGCCATGTTTGTGACAATGCATTTGCCCCTTCGTTATAGAAAATTGACAAGAAGCTTCTCCCTACTGGCAGATCAAGCCCTACCAAGAGGCCAGAGACGCCCGACACCAATGCCGAGATGAAAGCTTCGTTCTGATTATATGTAGCATTCGGTATCGCTTTTAATGTTAAATGTCGTGGAGTTCCATTGTATGAATAGATTTTTAGAGGCTCGCTTTCGCTGAAAGACAGAATGCCGTCGTTGTCTGTGTCGACGCCAGCGCGAATTTCATATAGAATAGGCGATGATCCTGTTGAACGAGGAATAATCATTGTTGCATCGCCGGATTCGGATACATTTGTGCAGCTGCCGCCGATGAGTGTGCCGTCAACATATGCCGCGCACAGCACACGTTCATTTGCATTTGACGGTGTAATATTCAGTCGTTCTGTGACCAAGAATGCATTTGACGCTGCATTCTCTACGACATAAAGAAAATTACGCGGTGCACCATATGTGCACAGACGTCCGTTTACGACTTCCTCCTCTCGCACCTCATTATTACCTGTATAGTCGTCCTTGTATGTGGTGTTAAGAATTTGATTTGCCTTGTTGCTTGTCTCCCAAAGAAGCGAGTGCTCTATAGTTACGACATGTAGGTCGGCAGAAGAGGTATAGCCGAGGATGCCGTCTTCGTAGACGTCGGCGAAGTAGACCTCGACGGTGTAGTTGCCGGGAGGGAGGTCTATGGGGGTGAACGAGGAGCCGTCGCCGTAGTCGACGACGTTGTCCTCGTCGTCGTAGATCGTCCAGTATACGTCGCCCAGGACGTCGGAGAAGTTGTACACGAGGTCGGCAAGGCTGTTCGTCGTCGCCCATTCCTCCCGCACGTTCGCGTCCACGACGTGGATCTGGCGGGTGTCCGCGAGCGGGGCGTGTGCGCCTCCGAATCCGAGCGAGTAGTGGAGGTATATTGTGCCCGGCCCGCCAGAAGTGTCGACGAATAGCTCTTTTGTCTCGTTCTTGGCGGCAAAGAGCGGCGAGCTCGAAGGCGTGCCGAAAGGAAGCGTTGTCCCTCCTGTCGCCTGCGTTCTGATTACTGTTCCCGTCCCTGCCGATTGAACCGCGAGAAGCGATGCGCTTGCCGCGGACGGACATTCGCTGACGAGGGCGAACTTGTACGGTTCGTCGCGGACACGCAGCTGCCATGTCCCGCCGTCGTCGAAATAGAACCTGTCGTAGTTGTCGACAGTCCCGTCGTCGTTGAAGTCCGGGCGTATCTCGAGATTTGCCGCTGTCACCTGCCGCGTGATCGTCCGCAGGAATCCGTTTGTCTCGTCGCGTATCTCGTAGCAAATCGTCGCTCCGCCAATCCCCGATGACGCGGAGATGGCTTCGATTGCAAAGGAGCTTGCTGAGCTTGAGGCGGCCGTCGAACCGTTCCAAAGGCGAAGTTCGGATGAAGCCGTCAGCTCTGAGACGGATGTCGTGCCTGAGATGTCGCCGTGGCAGCAGCAGTATCTCCCGACTCCGATGGCCCTGAATCCCTCGGTTTCGTCGTCGCCCGTGCACGGACTCGCTTCGAGCCTGTCTTCGGAAAAGTTCCAGTTGTCGTCATCCCAGTTGACTTTGACGAGAAGGGGGGCGCATGTGCAGGCGTTGGCGTAGCTCGTCCGCGCCGCGCAGTCCAAGTCGTGTGAGCAGTCATAGCCATCATCCGACGAATGGCGTCGGCCGCAGGCATAACACATCTCCTGCACTCCGCCGGAGCATCGATGGATGGAAGCCCAGTCGTAGAGCTCGCCCCAGAGAAGGGGAGGCGCGCCTACGGTAACGCTTCCCTCTGCCCAATCGTCAATCCCAAGCGTCAGCCGCAGGGAACCGTTTGTGTTAAGCGTGAATCCGTCGAGCATCTGCGGCGTGATTCCCACGCCAAAGATCGCAGGGGAGAACGCGGCTTCATAGTTAAGATAGTTCTCTAAATCGTGGAGGCATTCCGAGCCCAAGGGTTCAAGCCAAAAGTCCTGATATGCCATCGCGGCGTTTCCGCCGCGCGCGGAGCCTGAGAAGATTCCTGAGCGATCATCCAGCGCGAGATTGTCGGCTCGCGCCGCGGTCGCGATGCAGAGAAGGATTGCTGATGCAATGCAGGTCCTTTTCATTGCTCGTCCCTTTCAAGCGAGAGGTTGACTGGTGCGATGCCGTTCGTGACGAGCCGCACGTCATAGCGGATGCCCATATCGAGGCAGAGGCGGTAGACAGCATTCGTCGTTAGGATAATCGGTAGTTCTCCCACTACAAGCACTGCGCGTGCTGGTGGAACGACTGGTTCGTTAAGCCGGATGGCGACACGAGACACCTCCCATGAGTTTGTCTCAGACCATAGTGGATGCGACCAATATTCCGCCGCGGTCATCCCGTCTGGGATACCGTCCCCGTCGGTATCTGGATTGAGGGGATCGGTATCCTCTCCGTCTTCGAGCCCGTCTCCGTCTGTATCGGCGAGTCCTGGGTCCGTGTGGTAGGCGGTTACTTCGTCTACGGTTGAGATTCCGTCGTCGTCGCGGTCAAGGTTTTCAAGGTCTTCTGGACGGATGTGGTAGTATATCTTTGAGGTGACATTCGTCTCGTTGCCGCTCGTGCGGCTCCAGTCGTAGCGGCAGATGTAGTCGCCTTCGTCCAATAGCTCTAGTTGCACGCTTACTGGCGTTGCGAGATCCCTGTTCGCCAGGACGTTTTGCCAGGTCACGATGCGCGACCTCCATGTGGTGTGCGCAAACCATACGAGCGAAGGCCAGCCGAGAAGGGGCCACTTGCACTCTGGCAGGACGCCCATATGGAAGTCCGCGGCGCGGAACTTGGTGCCCTCGGCAGTAATACGGCCATGCGTGTCGACGATGACTTGCCCCACTCCGTTCGTCAGGACGATGCTGTCCTCTGCCGCGCCGCGAAGACGCCATTTTGTGGCGATTGTGGCGTTTGACGGCGCGTCGAAGTTCCATGTCTCGTTTGTGCCGACTCGCCATAGGACGTATCCTGATGTAATCTCCTCTGCGGAGAATCCGTGCTGGGACGCGGCAGGTAACGAGCGTGGCGGCGCGAGAAGACGTGGCGGCGGGTTATTGGTTGGGGCCTTAGAGCTGCCATAGACTATTGCCTTGATCACAAGCGCAGAGAGGAACAGAATTGCGAAGATCCGCTTTTTGCTTTTTTGAATTGCGGCGCATTGCGGGTGGTTGATGTTTGCCGTATAGGCCACGCTTGCAAGCCAAATGAGCGAAGACAGTGCGAGCCCGGCAAGGCAGATGTGCATTAGGATTCTTTCCATGTGCGCCACTATCTCAGTCTTATCGATGTTCCGTTCGCAGTGAACTTGGCGACAAAGGACTCGCCTCCTTCGTCAGCTCCCCGTGCGACGAGCCGCACGAGGTCCCATGAATCGCTGAATGTCCAAGCTGGTATCGAGCCGGCTATGCCGAAGTCGATGGCGCGGCCGTTCTCAGTCGCTAAGAGGCACCATATGCGGCCGTCTGTCTCGTAGAGTTCCCAAGCAAGGGTTTTATTGACATTGTCCGTAGCGGGGCCTGCATTTAAGAATCCGTAGAATTCACCGCTTCGCATAATCCACTCTCCGCAGTCCCAACCGACGACCAATGCAGTTTCGTCGACCGAAAGCTCGCCGTCTTCGTCCGAGTCTCGCCCGATGGCGACTTCCACGTTGTTGGAGGGCGAAGCAAGCAAGCTTATCTGGAAGGACAGAATTTGGCTACCCGGACGGAGAGTGGAGAACGGGTGGTTCGTCGCCGTCTCTGTGTCCGCGAACTCGCACGGCGGTAGCGAGCCAGACATTACCGTCGCGGAAAGTGATTGCAGCGCGAAGGCGGTGATAATCATAGTTATGGCAAGCTTCATTTATCTCTCCTGTTGCGTCATATTCTATCAAACGAAAATGATTTTAAAATGATTTTAAAATAATACTTCAATCATTTTGCGTTAAGATCTCTCCCGCCCGCTTGACACTCGTTAACCAAAAGGTTAAAATACACACTCAGAAGATTGGCTCATCATGAACCGATCCTGCGACAACTCGGCGCAAAGCCCAAAAGTGAAGTATTCGGCTGCATACTCCACGGGGCGAGAGCTTTGTCAGAGTTGGAGTTTAGAGTTGGAGTTGGAGAATGGACGGTCAAGATTTTCAGTATAGAAACTTGATTGTGTGGCAGAAGTCGATGCAATTCTCTAGGCAGGTCTACCGACTTATCGAGCGCTTTCCTGCCGCAGAGAAGTATGCGCTTTCTGATCAGGTTCGTCGTGCGGTAGTGAGCGTTCCTAGCAATATTGCGGAAGGGTGTGGACGCGCCTCAAACCGTGATTATGCTCATTTCCTCTCGATTGCCCGTGGTTCACTGTATGAGACAATGACACAGCTTGAGATGGCAAAAGAACTAGGGTATCTAGAGACAATAGATGAGGTTGAGACCTTGGCGGCAGAGATCAGTCGAATGCTAACAACATTGATGAAAAAATACACACCGCTCTCCAACTCCAACTCTTGACTCCAACTAAAAAGAAATCTCCCCCACCGCTCTCCAACTCCAACTCTTGACTCCAACTAAAAAGAAATCTCCCCCACCGCTCTCCAACTCCAACTCTGAACTCCAACTTCTTTCTTGAAGACCGTCGATCATGTCTGCTCAGCATTCCTGCGGCAAATCCTCCTGCGCATGAAGGAGCTGGGCATCTCCCAAACTGACCTCGCCAAGCGGATGAAGGTCTCGCGCCCCTACATCACAAAGGTGTTGCGCCAGGACGTCAACTTCTCCTTCCGCACTGCGGCCAAGCTCGCCCGCGCACTTAAAATGGACTTCTCCCCCGAGCTCCATCCCTCGATGGACGCTCAAAGTATCCAACAAAGAGAATACAATGGACAAGAATAAAATCAA
>ODAI010575352.1_pt1 | contig 24526 bp, 20 predicted proteins | sample 1539321 | NCBI WGS metagenome assembly ODAI01 (sample SAMN02144231, study PRJEB22623) | gut metagenome | biome: sheep rumen | host: Ovis aries | place: New Zealand
CTTTTAATCAAGTTGTCCGGGGTTCGAGTCCCCGATGCCTCACTTATGTAACAATTTCATTTGAGGTTGTTACATTTTTTATTTGTGATTAGACACATGCGGATGTGGCGGAACTGGCAGACGCGCTAGATTTAGGTTCTAGTGGGAGACCGTGCAGGTTCGATTCCTGTCATCCGCATTTAAGTCTATTGAGAAAAAACAGCGGGCTTCTTGCTTGCTGTTTTTTTAATAATAGTTCGATAATAGGTTGAAATTTTCTGCATTTTTATTTAAAATAAAAGTAGGTATGTATGCCTATTGATAGGAAATAATATAGGGTAATATAATATATAAAGAATAAAAGAAAGTAGATGGGAAAAAGATGAGCTTGAGAGAAAAATTGGTTGAATTAAATACAAGATGTTTGTTAATTATTATTTCAATTATTTGTTTGATTTTGTTTATTGTTTTTTATATTACTTCTTGTGGTAGTACGGAGAATCTTGAAGCTGGAGCTATTTTGGATAATGCTAAGCTTGCAGTTTCTGATATAAAATCTGCAAAAATTCATATGGGAATTACATATGATTTGGTTACATCAGTTGATGATGAAGAAAAAAATATTATTGAACATATGGATTGTAATATTGAGACAACAAGTAATCCTGTAATTACTCACATGAAGGGTATTGATAAATTAGATTTTGATGGTGAAGAAAGTCAAAATGAAGTAGAAGTATATTCTATGGAAAATGCTGATAATAATATAGTATATTCAAGAAACACTCCACTTAAAGAAGATGATGAATCGAAACAGGAATGGTATAAAAATGTTTCTGCGGCTAATGGCGGACAGCTTAAGGCACAGATGTCTTTAGTTTCAACATTTTCAAATAACCGTGAAAAGTTTAGAGTTAAGAAGATGGAGAAAGTTGGCAAGATTAGATGTACTAAAGTTAGCGGAATCCTTTCTAGTGATCTTTTAAATGAAGCTCTAAAAGGTATGGGTAATGAAGATGTGAATAGTATTATTTCCGTAGCAAATGCTGATAAGGAAGAACCAGTAGATATCGAAATTACAGCATGGTTTAGCAAGAAGAGCAGCAGACCGGTAAGAATTACTATGGATTTATCAAAACTTATGGAGAAGATGCTTATTAGCGAGAGTGCTGATAATAGTTCTACATACAAGGTAAATAAATATATTATTGATATACGATATAGTAAATTCAATAAAGTTGGTATCATTTCTGTACCAGATGAAGTTATAGAAAGTGCTGTGGAGAACATTGAAAAGACTCCATCAAACGAAGCTATGAAAAAGTATTTGGAGAATATTGATCTTAAGTCAATTGGTCTTGATGTAGAAGATATGGACAATTGGACTGATGAAGATTGGCAGGATGCAAAAGATGCACTTTATGAATTTTATGGTATCACTGATAGTGGTGAAGAATAAGATGTTTATGTAACATATGTACAAAATAATAATTAAAATAAATACTTGCTTTTAGTCGACATAATAACAAATATATGATATAATTGTTTATTGCCGTAGACCATAAGGCGAGGGCATAAATGCCGTATTTAAAATCAAGGAGGATATTACCGATGAGTTTCACAGTTGAAACATTAGAAAACAATACCGCAAAATTTACGATTACAGTAGATGCAGCTAAATTTGAGGATGCTATTAAAAAAGCATATGAAAAGAAGAAGGGCGAATTTAGCGTACCAGGATTTAGAAAAGGAAAAGTTCCACAGAACATGGTTGAAAAGATGTATGGTGCTGGGGTTTTCTATGAGGAGGCTGCAAACATTTGTATGCCAGAGGCTTATGATGAGGCTGCTACTGAAAGTGGATTAGAAATTGTTTCTCGTCCAGAAGTAGATGTTACACAGATTGAGAAAGGTAAAGATTTTATCTTTACTGCAACAGTTGCATTAAAACCAGAAGTTGAACTTGGTGAATATAAGGGCGTTGAAGTTGAAACATCACCTGTTGAAGTTACAGATGAAGATATTGAAGCTGAAATTAATAAAGTTAGAGAACAGAATTCAAGAATCGTTCCTGTAGAAGATAGAGCAATTGAAGATGGTGATATTGCTAATATTAACTTCGAAGGATTCATCGATGGAGTTGCATTTGATGGTGGTAAGGGTGAAGATTATGCACTTACAATTGGATCACATTCATTCATCGATACATTTGAAGAACAGCTTATTGGAAAGAATGTAGGAGATAAAGTTGATGTTAACGTTACATTCCCAGAGCAGTATCAGGCAGCTGAACTTGCTGGTAAGCCAGCTACATTTAAAGTTGAAATTTTAAGTATCAAGAAGAAAGAACTTCCAGAAGTTGATGAAGACTTCGTTCAGGATATTTCAGAATTTGATACAGTTGATGAATATAAGGAAGACGTTAAGAAGACAATCACAGAGCGTAAGGAAAACGCTGCTAAGGTTGAAAAGGAAAACAAGATTATCGAAAAGATTATCGAAGATTCTAAGATGGAAATTCCAGATGCTATGGTTGATGAACAGGCTCGTATGATGGTTAACGAGATGGCTCAGAACATGCAGGCACAGGGATTCACAATTCAGCAGTATATGCAGATGACAGGCCTTACAGCTGAAACAATGGCTGAACAGATGAAGCCACAGGCTCTTAAGAGAATTCAGTCAAGACTTGTTCTTGAAGCAATTGCTGCAGCTGAAAAGATTGAAATTTCAGATGAAAATGTTGATGAACAGTTACAGAAGATGGCTGAAAACTATCAGATGGAATTTGAAACACTTAAAGGTTATATGGGTGAAAACGAAATCAAACAGATGAAGTCTGATTTGGCTGTTCAGAAGGCTGTAGATTTAATCGTTGAACAGGCAAAATAAATAACTAGAAGAACGGGGGAATTAAAATGAGTTTAATACCTTATGTCATAGAACAGACAAGCAGAGGAGAGAGATCATATGATATCTATTCAAGACTGCTTAAAGAAAGAATTATCTTTCTTGATGGAGAGGTTAATGATGCTTCAGCAAGCGTAATTGTTGCACAGCTTCTTTTCCTCGAATCAGAAGATCCTTCAAAGGACATTCATTTATATATTAATAGTCCAGGAGGATCAGTTACTGCAGGTATGGCTATTTATGATACAATGAATTACATAAAGTGTGATGTATCAACAATCTGTGTTGGTATGGCAGCTAGTATGGGTGCATTTTTATTATCTGGTGGTGCTAAAGGAAAGAGAATGGCTCTTCCTAATGCTGAAATTATGATTCATCAGCCACTTGGTGGAGCACAGGGCCAGGCTACAGAAATTCAGATTGCTGCAGAACATATTTTAAAGACAAAGAAAAAGTTAAATGAGATTTTAGCTTCTAATACTGGTAAGCCATTAGAAGTTATCGAAAAAGATACTGATAGAGATAATTTCATGGATGCAGCAGAAGCAGCAGAATATGGTCTTATTGATAAGGTTATAAATGAAAGATAATATTATTTTAAGGGGTACTTTTCGTACCCCTTAAAGTGCTATATAAGAAGGAAGGAAAATATGGCTAATAAAAGAGGAAATGACTATGTTTCATACTCATGCTCATTCTGTGGAAAGACACAGAGTCAGGTAAGAAAGCTTATCGCTGGACCTGGTAATCTTTACATTTGTGATGAATGTGTTGAGTTATGTGCAGAGATTATTGAAGAAGAGTTTGAAGATGCTAAATTCGATGAGAAGGAAGATTACAAACCAAATTTATCAAGAAAGCCAAAGGAGATAAAAGCATTTCTTGATGAATATGTTATTGGACAGGAAGATGCTAAAAGAGCATTAGCTGTTGCTGTATATAATCATTATAAGAGAATTAACAGAGCATCAGAGGTTGATGTTGAATTACAAAAGTCAAATATCTTAATGCTTGGACCTACAGGTTCAGGTAAGACATTTTTAGCTGAAACACTTGCACGTATGCTTAATGTACCATTTGCTATTGCAGATGCTACAACACTTACGGAAGCAGGTTACGTTGGTGAAGATGTTGAGAATATTTTACTTAAGCTTATTCAGGCAGCTGATGGTGATATTGAAAAAGCAGAATACGGTATAGTTTATATCGATGAAATAGATAAGATTACAAAGAAATCAGAGAATGTTTCAATTACAAGAGATGTTTCAGGTGAAGGCGTTCAGCAGGCACTTCTAAAAATCCTAGAAGGTACAGTTGCTTCAGTACCACCTCAGGGTGGAAGAAAGCATCCACAGCAAGAGATGTATCATATTGATACTACTAATATCTTGTTTATTTGTGGTGGAGCATTTGCTGGACTTGAAAAGATTATTGAAGCTCGTCAGGACCAGAAGTCAATTGGTTTCCTTGCAGATATTAACGAAAGCAAGGATGGACTTAATACTGACAGATTTAAGGATGTTCAGCCAGAGGATTTGGTTAAATTTGGTATTATTCCTGAATTTGTTGGTCGTGTACCTGTAGTAGTTTCACTTGACAGCCTTGACGAGGAAGCACTTGTAAGAATCTTAGTTGAGCCTAAGAATGCGATTGTTAAACAGTATCAGGCATTGTTCAAACTTGAAGATGTTGAACTTGATTTTACTGATGAAGCATTAAGAGCAATTGCTAAGAAGGCACTTGAGAGAAAGACTGGTGCTAGAGGTCTTAGATCTATTTTAGAGGAAACTATGATGGAAATTATGTATGAAGTTCCATCTAATGATCAGATTAGTCGTTGTGTAATCACAAAGGAAACAGTTACAGAAGGTAAGGAGCCTGAACTTGAACTTGATTTAGAAGCTAAAATTAAGGATGTTACAAAGAAGAAGCGTACTAAGAATACTGCTTCTTAAGACAGGGACTGTCTAGGGGGATTGTATGGAAGATAAGAGAGAAATTGTAGGTACTGCGGTTCTTAATAATACTACACTTTTACCAGGAATGCTTGTTCATTTTGATATTAGTGATAATAAATCAGTTAAGGCTGCGGAGAATGCCATGATGAAAAATGTAGATCTTTTCATTGTGACTTTAAAAAATCAGGTTGATGATACTCCTGAGTTTGATGATTTGTATAAAGTAGGTGTATTAGCTAAAGTTAAGCAGGTTATTAAAATGCCTAATAAGATGACAAGAGTTTTAGTTGAGGTTAAACTTCGTGCTGAACTTCTTGAAATTATTTTAGATGATCCATTTATCAGGGCAGAAGTATGTGAACTTGCAGATGTTTCGAATAATGTTGATTCTGTGGTTTTAGAAGCCATGAAGAGGCTTATTAAGGAACTTATAGCAGATTATGCCAAGGTTAATGAAAAGATTACACAGGAGACAGTTAAAAGCCTTGTAGATACTAATGATTTATCACAATTATTACTTCAGACAGCAATTAATCTTCCGATTAATTACGCTGTAAAGCAGGAATTCCTTGAAGCTGAGGATATTTCAACACAGTATGAGGTTATTAATAAAACTCTTTCAAATGAAATTCAGGTTATTACTATTAAGAATCAGTTTCAGGAGAGAGTTAAGAAACAGATTGATGACAATCAGAGAGAGTATGTTCTTCGTGAGCAGATGAAACTTATAAGAGAAGAACTTGGCGAAACTGATGTTGTTTCTGATGCGGATGCATTTGCTGAGGAAGTAAGTAAGCTTAAAGCAAGTGATGAAGTTAAGGAAAGAATTAACAAGGAAATTAACAGATTTAGAACTCAGTCTAATAACCCTTCAGAAGCGAGCGTTATTAGAAGTTATATAGAGACTTTACTTGAACTTCCATGGGATAAGACATCAAAGGATAGTATTGATCTTACTAATACTAAGAAGGTACTTGATAGTAATCATTATGGTCTTGAAAAAGTAAAGGAAAGAATTATGGAATACCTTGCTGTTAGAGCACTTCAGCCAGAGGGCGGTTATAGTCCAATCCTTTGTCTTATTGGTCCTCCAGGTACAGGTAAAACTTCCATAGCTAAGTCTGTTGCGGAGGCTCTTGATAAGGAGTATGTACGTATCAGTCTTGGTGGTGTTAGAGATGAAGCTGAAATTAGAGGTCATAGAAAGACATATGTTGGTGCCATGCCAGGTCGTATTGCAAATGGTTTAAGACAGGCGGGCTTTAAGAATCCACTTATGCTTCTTGATGAAATTGATAAGTTAGGTGGTGATTATAAGGGAGATCCATCTGCTGCACTGCTTGAGGTTTTAGACCCTGAGCAGAACTCTAAGTTCAGAGATCATTATATAGAGATTCCAATTGATTTATCTGCAGTTTTATTCATTGCAACTGCTAATGATGTAAGAACCATTCCAAGACCACTTCTTGACAGAATGGAAATTATTGATGTTAATAGTTACACTGCTAATGAAAAAGATCATATTGCTAAAGAGCATTTGATTGAAAAGCAGAAGAAGATTAATGGAATTAAATCAGAGCAGCTATTTATTGATGATGATGCTATTAAGAAAATTATAGTTCATTATACAAGAGAATCAGGTGTTCGTACGCTTGAGCGTAAGATTGCACAGATTTGTAGAAAGGCTGCAAGAGAGATTGTAGAGAATCATAAAGAAAGTGTTGAAGTAACTACTGATAATTTAACTAAGTACTTAGGTAATGAAATTTATGATATTGATCCGGCTAATTTAACTGATGAGATTGGTATTGTAAGAGGTCTTGCCTGGACATCAGTTGGTGGTGAGACTCTTCAGATTGAAGTTAATGTTATGCCTGGCAAAGGTAACATTATGTTAACTGGTAAGCTTGGAGATGTAATGAAGGAATCAGCAACTACGGGCTTAAGTTTTATTAGAAGTATCTCAGAAAGATATGATATTCCTGAGGATTACTTTGAAAAACACGATATACATATTCATATTCCAGAAGGTGCTGTTCCTAAGGATGGTCCATCAGCTGGTATTACTATGGCAACGGCTATGATTTCGGCTATCACTGGTAAATTTGTTAGAGCTAATATCGCCATGACTGGTGAAATAACTCTTAGAGGTAGAGTTCTTCCAATTGGTGGATTGAAGGAAAAACTTCTTGCTGCTAAGGTCGCAGGAATTACAAAGGTATTGGTACCTTATAAGAACAAAACAGATGTTTCTGAGATTTCTAGGGAAATAACAGGAGGTCTTGAAATTGTTTATGTTCATAATATGGATGAAGTATTAAATAATGCGTTAATAGAGGATTGATAAATGATTATTAAATCAGTTGAACTAGAGACAGTTTGTGGAATTACAAGTAAATTGCCGGAGAATGATAAATCAGAGTTTGCATTTGCTGGAAAGTCAAATGTTGGTAAGTCATCCCTTATTAATGGGTTATTAAACAGAAAAAATTTAGCGAGAACTTCGCAAAAACCTGGAAAGACACAGACTATAAATTTTTATAATATTAATGATGAACTTTATTTTGTAGATTTACCAGGTTACGGGTATGCGCAGGTTTCAGAGTCAGTTAAGGCTAAATGGGGAAAGATGGTTGAAAATTATCTTAAGAAGTCTGAGTGCTTAAAGGAAGTTTTACTTCTTATAGATATTAGACATGATCCTTCAAAGAATGATAAGGATATGTATGATTGGATTGTATATAATGGTTATAATCCAATAATTATAGCAACTAAGGCAGATAAGATAAAACGAAGTCAATTACAAAAACAGATTAAGGCTATAAAAGAGGGCCTTAAAGTTAAGCCAGGTACTAAAATTATTCCTTTCTCTGCGGTTACAAAGCAGGGCAGAGATGAGATATGGGATATTATTGAGGGCGCAAATGATAATGAAATATTAGAAAGTGAGAATAGGTAGTGGACTCAGCAACACAGTATAAATTAATAATATTATATATGCTAAACAAAGTTGATTTTCCATTAACTAATGAGCAGATTTCAAATTTCTTTTTAGAAAGAAATTATACGTCATACTTTTCACTTCAGGAATCTATTAATTCATTGATAGATTCAGGATTTGTTAGTATGGATACAAAAAGAAATACATCATACTATCATTTAACAACTGAAGGTGAGCAGACCATAGGTTTCTTTGAAAACAAGATAACTAATGCTATAATAGATGATGTAGATATGTACCTTATAAAGAATAAATATCAGCTTCGTAGTGAAGTTGGTACTATTTCAGATTATTATAGGAGTACAAATGGAGAGTATATAGTACATAATCAGATAAAAGAAGGGGATACGCTTTTGATTGAATTAAATCTTTCAGCACCTAGTAAGGAAATTGCTTCACTTATGTGTAGTAATTGGAAGGAAGCTAGTCAGAAGATTTATGAAACAGCTTTTAGGGAATTAATGAAGAAAAATGAAGGACAGGAAGATACGGAAACTAAGGAGTAATTATGAGAAGAAGAAGAACTAGAATGGTAAAGACAATTTCAAAAAGAATGATTTCTTCAGCTGTAGTAGCATCACTTATTTTCGGTGGATATTGCTTGATTGTAAAGAAAAATGTAGCTTCAAACGATAATAAATATGAAGCAGAAATTGATGTTAGTTCATTGAGTATAGATGCAAATGTTAAGAATTCAGGAAAAAAGTTTTTTTCTAATATTGATGATTCAACTTCAGAGACAGAAATTTCCACAGAAGAAGTAAGTGAAGAAACTTATGATGATAATGGACGCGAGCATGATTTGATTGGAAAGAGTGCTATTACAAGTGTTGATGTTATAGAATCAGGCGTTGTAAGAATTACATTTAGCGAGGTTGAAGACGCAAATGAATACGATATTTATGCGTCAAAAGACAGAAATCAGGAATATAAGTATATTGGTTCTACAAGCGACCTTGAATTTGTTGATGAAAATGCACCTGTTAATAAGTATACATATTATAGAATTAAAGCAAAAGATGATTCAAATACAGGTAAGTTTTCAGATGCAGTTAAAATTTTGCCATTAGGAGTGGCTAAGCATATTGAAACTAGAACAATTAATAGCAAGGGTATTGCAATTAATTGGGAAGATATAAAAGGAGCACATGGATACATAGTTTTAAGAGCGGGCAAAAGCGCTGGTACTTATAAAACTATTGCTGATGTAAAGGATTCAAGTTACGTTGATGAGAATGTTGCTAAGGGAAAAGCATATTATTATAAGATTATTGCTTATAGTAACTCATCAGTTATGCAGGGACAGAGCAGTCGAAGCAAGGAAGGCATAGCACTTAGAAATCCTGTGATTAATGAAATCTCTAATGTTGATGGTTCAAAAGAACTTGATGTTAGATGGGAAAAGGTTCGTGGAGCTGATTCTTATATGGTATATAGATTGACAGAGGATAATAGATATAAGGCTATTGCTTCTGTTGATGGAAATAAAAATCATTTTGTTGACAAGGATAGAGAAGGCGGTAAAGTTTATTCATACAGAGTTGTTGCATATGATAAATTCGGTGGTAAGAGTAGTGCTAGTGATGAAGTTAAACAAATGGCAATTGATGCTGATAAGAAGATGGTAGCGCTTACATATGATGATGGTCCAGCGAAATATACACCGTTGGTTTTAGATGCATGTGAGAAATATGATGCTCATGTTACATTCTTTGTTATTGGAAGACAGATAGATGGATTTAGCGATTATATAGTTCGTGAAAATGAATTAGGATGTGAAATTGGAAATCATACATGGGATCATGAATTGTTTAAATATCTTTCACATTCAGAAATCGCTCGTGAAGTGGAAAAAGTTGATGAAGCTTTATACGATTTGATTGGTGAAGAAACAACAGTTACAAGACCACCAGGGGGTGGAATTGATTCAAGCGATCTTAAGAGATCTAAACATCCAATTATTCTTTGGGATGTTGATACACTTGACTGGAAGACTAAGAATACTAGAAAGACAGTTAAGGCAGCAATTAAGGGTGCCTACGATGGTGGTATTATCTTAATGCACGATCTTCATGAATCAACAGCCAAGGGTGCTGATGAAATAATGAAAGCATTAAAAGATGATGGATATCAGTTAGTTACTGTATCTGAAATGGCAGCTTATAGAGGCGGTCTTAAGAATGATAAAAAGTATTTCAGCATTGAAAAATAATTAAAGATAATAAAAACTCTCACTTTGATGTGAGAGTTTTTTTATAAAGATTAATTAATTTGTTGGTCGATATTCTAATCTATAAAACTATATTAAATCTTTAACTGCTTTGCAAACAACATCCTTAACCTTAGGATTGAATGGCTCAGGAATTACATAGTCTTCACAAAGTTCATCGTCTGATACAACACTAGCAATAGCTTTAGCAACAGCAAGTTTCATATCTTCTGTAATCTGCTCAGCTCTGCCTTCAAGAGCACCTTTAAAGATACCAGGAAAAGCAATAACATTATTAATCTGGTTAGGGAAGTCTGAACGGCCTGTTCCTATAATTCTAGCACCTGCAGCTTTAGCTTCATCTGGCATAATTTCTGGAACTGGATTAGCCATTGCAAAGATGATGGCATCGTTATTCATAGTCTTAACCATATCCTGTGTAAGAACACCAGGAGCAGAAACACCAATGAATACATCAGCACCTTTAACTGCAACTGACAAATCGCCGTTTAAGTCTTCAGGGTTTGTGATTGCAGCCATTTCTTTCTGAGCCCAGTTAATATGTTCATTAGATGGTGAAAGAATACCATGTCTACCAAGTAATTTAACGTTAGTTGCTTTTACACCATAGTTGATAAGAAGCTTTGCGATTGCTATACCAGCTGCACCAGCACCATTTATAACAACTTTAAGATCTTCCTTTTTCTTATCAACAATTCTTAAAGCATTGATAATACCTGATAATACAACGATTGCAGTACCATGCTGATCATCATGGAATACTGGAATGTTTAATTTTTCTTTTAATTTATTCTCTATTTCAAAACATCTTGGAGCAGATATATCTTCAAGATTGATTCCACCAAATCCAGGTGCAATCATACAAACTGTATTAACGATTTCGTCAACATCCTGAGTATCAAGACAAATAGGAACTGCATTAACATCACCAAATTCCTTGAATAATACAGCCTTACCTTCCATAACTGGCATAGCAGCCTCTGGGCCAATGTTACCAAGACCTAAAACTGCACTACCATCAGAAACAACTGCAATTGTGTTTGATTTAATAGTGTATTTGTATGCATCCTCAACGTTATCTTTGATTTTAAGACAAGGTGCAGCAACACCAGGAGTATAAGCAAGAGCCAAATCTTCTCTTGATTTTACTGAACACTTAGATGTTGTTTCGATTTTTCCTTGCCACTCTTCGTGTAACAATAATGCTTTTTCATCATTTGTTAATTTATCTGTCATCATCTGTCTCCTTTGGAATTTTTATAATTATGGTATGAAAAATACCTTATATAGAATAACATATAGGAAAAATGTGTCAAGGGTAATATTTTATAAAATATTACATATAAATAAAAAGTTTATAGGAGGAATAGTTAAATTAGCAAATGCCACTAAGAATACTACTGTTGACAGTGGCGGGAAAGTTTATTAAAATAGGCATAGGCAGTTAGTTTTATAAATAAAAGCACGTTTGTGTAGGATTGGAGAATATATGAAAAAAAAGGAAGCAGGAATGGGTAGCGTGTATTTAATACTCGCAATTTTCATGGTCGCTGTTATAGGTATGGTTGTTTTCTTTAATATGAAAAATAATCTTAATGGTGGATCTACAGTTGAGATTCAGAGTGGCCATATGGTTAAAGGATCTGAGGCATGGGTGAATTTTATGTCGAGAACCAAGATTGGTAGGAAGGAAAGTATTAAAGTAAAGTTTTTAACAGATGGTGGTTCGGTTAGTCACGCAGCTGTTATAAAATACGATAAAGGAAAGTATACATATACAGATAAAAATGGTGATACATATTCTAATAGATATTTATTAGATGTTTCAGGAAGAGAACCAGTTACGGAAAAGAATGTAAGATATATTTGTTTAGCGGATAATGAATATTCTTTTAGTCAGATGGTTTATGGAGAAGCTGAAAAGGGAAAAAGTTCTAAACCATTTATGGTTCTTATGACACTTAGTGTAGAGTCTATGCAACCTGAACAGTAGGAAGCAGGCTCTTAAAATCTTAAAGATTCTGATTATATCAAGTGATAGAAATATCACTTGATATATTTCATATAAAAATTCTAATTAATCAATAATAAGTATTGTTATCTAATTTAAAATCAATTTGTTTTCAAAAAATTTAAAAATAAATAAAGAAATAAAATAATCAAAGGTTTATAATATTAGTATACCTCTTATATTATTTATTATTCTAGAAAGGAGTATGTGATTATTCACATTCAAAGTATGAGAGAAAAATTAAAAACACTTCCAGTAAAGGAATTAAGGGAGATAGCTAAGGTAAATATGATTAAGGGGGCAGCTTCTATGAAAAAAGATGATTTGATAGAAGCAATTATTGCTAGTACAAGTTCAAGTGATAATGAGGAAAGTACAAAAATAAAAAATAGTAATGAACCACAGATAAATGATGAAAAGCAATCTCAAATTGCTTGTGAAAAACAAACTAGTAATGAAAATCAGGGTAATGAAGAAATAAAGCAGGGTATATTAGAAGTCCTTGCAGATGGATATGGTTTTATTAGATGTGAAAATTACTTGCCAGGTGAGGAGGATGTATATGTTTCACCTGCGCAGATTAGAAGGTTTAATTTAAAAACAGGTGATATACTTACTGGTAAGGTAAGACCTAAAAGAAATGGTGAAAACTATGGTGGATTACAGTTTCTAGAAAAGGTTAATGGATATGAAGCAGAACTAGCTAGTAAAAGAAAAGCATTTGAAGACTTAACACCTATTTTTCCAAATGAAAGAATTATACTTGAAAATGAGACAGAGAATACAGCAATGAGAATTGTTGATTTAATAAGTCCTATTGGTAAGGGACAGCGTGGTATGATTGTATCACCACCTAAGGCAGGTAAAACTACTCTATTAAAAGAAGTTGCAAAATCAGTAAAAAGATCTCATCCTGACATGAAGTTGATTATTCTTCTTATTGATGAAAGACCTGAAGAAGTAACAGATATGAAGGAAGCTATAGAAGGTGGCAATGTTGAAGTTATTTATTCAACTTTTGATGAACTTCCTGAACATCATAAGAGAGTTTCAGAGATGGTTATAGAAAGAGCTAAAAGATTAGTTGAGCATGGTGAGGATGTTATGATACTTCTTGATAGTATTACAAGACTTGCAAGAGCATATAACATGACAATTAGTCCAAGTGGTAGAACTTTATCAGGTGGTCTTGATCCAGCAGCTCTTCATATGCCAAAGAGATTTTTTGGTGCAGCTAGAAATATGAGAGAAGGCGGAAGCCTTACAATTCTTGCGACGGCTTTAGTTGATACAGGTAGTAAAATGGATGATGTCGTTTATGAGGAATTTAAGGGAACAGGTAATATGGAACTTGTTTTAGATAGAAAGATATCAGAAAGAAGAGTATTTCCTGCTATTGATATTGCTAAATCAGGAACTAGAAGAGAAGACTTGCTTCTAACAGATCTTGAACTTAATGAAGTTAATAAAATTAGAAAGTCTCTTAATGGAATTAAATCTGAAGAAGCTGCTGAGCGAATAATTGATATATTCCATAAGACAAAGACTAATAGAGGATTTCTTGATTATGTTAGAAAGCATATGATGTAATTTTGGAATTTGTATTTTTTGGTTTTGTAGAGTGAAAAAGGGGATGATGTATAATGAGAAGAAAAAAGAATTTGATTATTAATTTGTTAATAATTGTTTTTACGGCCACATTCTTAATTTCAGGTTTTTACATAGGTCGGTATTACTATACTATTTATAGATCGGAAAAAGCAGTATCAGATTTGAAAAAACTGATTGGAGAAGATGATAAAATTACTGATACAAATCAAATAAATACTGATCAGAGCGAGGAAAAGAAAGTAGAATTTACTGATATTGATGGCGTTCAGGTTCAGAATAAATTTGTCAAAGTATATAAGAAAAATAAGGATTTTATTGGTTGGCTCACAATTTCAGGTACAAAGATTGACTACCCTGTAATGCATACTCCGAATAATGAAGAATATTATTTAAGAAATGATTTCAAGAAAAATTGGAGTATTGAAGGAACACCATTTGCTGCTGGTAAGTGTGATCCTTTAAAACCATCTGATAACGTTATTATCTATGGACATAATATGAATACGGGTACTCTTTTTGGTGAACTTACAAAGTACGCTGATAAAGGTTTTTATGAGAGTCATAAATATATAGAATTTGATACTATAAAAGAAGATGCATTATATGAGGTTATTGCAACTTTTAAAACGGAAATAGATTATAGTAATAAGAATGCATTTAAGTATTATAATTTCTTTGACGCTAATGATAAAACAGAATTTGATGACTATGTGAAAAAGGCAAAAGAAGCAAGCCCTTATCAGATAGAAACAACAGCAAATTATGGGGATAAATTACTTACACTTTCTACTTGTTCATATCATAAAAATCAAGGTAGATATGTTGTTGTTGCTAAAAGAATTATGGTAAATAATAAACTTATTAATCAGGATAAGGATAAGAAGAAAAAGAAAAAGAAGAAAAAATAGTGTGGGGTTATTATATGACAGGAAATTATGTAATTAAATCAGATAATTTAAGTAAGAAGTTTGGAGATTTTGAGCTTAACCTTACGGAGTTTGGTATCCCGAAAGGTTGTGCTACTGCGCTTGTTGGAGAGAATGGCGCTGGTAAATCCACACTTCTTAATATTTTGTCAGGAATTAGAAGAGATTATAAAGGTAGTTTAACTTATTTTGATAAATATAATAATATTGAGGATAAGGGACTTAGAGATTTGATTGGTTATACAGGTACGGGAATGTATTTTATTCCATCATGGACCGGTAATCAAATAAGGGAATTATCAAAGATAATGTATAAGGATTTTAATGAGGACAAGTTTATGAATATCGCTAGAAGCTTGGATTTGGATTATGATATTTTTATGAAGCCGGCAAAACCAAATTCAAAATTATCCGATGGTAATAAAGTTAAACTTCAGTTAGCATGTGTATTTGCTAGGGATACAAAATTACTTATCATGGATGAACCAGCATCTCCACTGGATCCTCTTATGAGAGATGCATTATCAGAAATGATTAGAAAGTATATTAAAGCAGGACAAGGTGAACGAACTGTTTTCTTTTCGACTCATAATATTTCAGACATGGAGAATGTTACGGATTATATTATGATTATGGAAAAGGGAAAAATTGTTGAACAGGGATATTCAAAAGACATCAAAGAGAAATATAGATTTATTAAGGGAAAGGATGAGGATTTTGATAAAGTATTACCTAATGCCCTTAATTTGATTAGAACTAACGATGGATTTGAAGGTGTTATTTTATCTGAAAATATGGAGCAAATAAAAAATATTAACATTGAAAGTTTTATTCCAACTTTATATCAAATTAGTGTTGCTATTATGAAAGGAAAGAGTAAGATTGTCATTCCTGATTTATAAAGCATATACTTAGGAGTTTTAAGTATATATGGATTTAGAAATAGAAGATAATTAGAGTTGGGGGATTATATGATTAAAAGTTATAGAAATTATACTCCATTTATATATAGATTAATAATATATGGAATATTACCATTTTCTATATTATCTGGAGAAATTGCGATGATGATTTATAGACCATTTTTGCCTAATACGCATGAGGAAATAGTCGATATGTTTGTTAGGTTTATTTCTATGTGTCCAATTGCAATGGTTTATACGATAGTTGTAGTTGATATTACGGTTTTTAAAGGAATATATAGTAAGGAAAACCGGTATGAAAGTTTTCTTTTAATGTCAGAGAACGGTAAAAAGATTATTGAACAGACGGTTTTAGCTGATGCAATTTGTAAAAACTTATTGATGCTTTTTGTGGGAGGTCTTACAGCAATTATTAGTTATTATGGTTTCCCGCCTATGTATAAAGAAACATCCTTTAGTTTTGCTAATATTTTAAGTCTTGTTATTAATAGTATTTTGTTGATTCAGTTTAGTACTTGGGTTGTTAGACATTTTATGAATTGGGCGCATATGTTATGGATGATGGCATTTTTGTATACAGCTTTAATTCCAGTGTTTTTAGGTATTTCAATATCAAGTTGGATTACTTATAAAAATGTATTTTATCAGAGCATTTTTGCATTGGTATTTTCTATAATTAATGTAAGATCAATAAAAAAGAATATACGAAAGAATTGGGCAAAGGATTAATAGTTAATTTAAGGAGTTGGTTTTAATGTATTTAGGAATATATAAGTATGTACCACGCGAAAATTTAAATTATAAATTGGCAATTGTGTTTTACTTATTGGGAGCATTTGGTTTTTTTGATATAAGAGGACGTGGTAGTTTATTCATATGGCCTATGGCTGCTACGGTATTAATATTAAATGGATTTTTAAATATTACAGTGGCAGGTTATGTTTCAGTTTTTCCTGGAATTAAAAAGGCCTCAACAATTGGGATAACTATGATTTGTACATTTGCATATTTAAGTGTGTTTACAGTGTATGTATTATTTAGAGGTATATGTTATGACTATTATAATCTTCCAGCAGATGCTGTGAAGAATGAAGTTATGTATTTCTTAGCATTGATGTTTGCGTATCAGGTGTATATGTGTATAGGCATAAAAAAACCAGTTGTTACTTTCTTTTCGTTAGGAGTAGTTGCAGCAGTTATAACATCAAATAAGGATATAACAGATTACTTGTTAACGCATGGAATGGATGATTTTGTTGAAGAGTTTTCAGTTTATCATTTTGCATTGTTAGGTTATTTTGGTATAATATTAATTGGTATTTTCACTTATGTTGTATTATATTTGACATATAATATACCATATCCAAGAAGGATGTATGATGCTGTTAATAAACAAGAAAACATTATAGTTTAATTAATGGTATTTTTATTGAAGTATTAGATATATTTAAACTGGAAGGAAGGACCATGAGTACTGCTAATAAAAAAAGTAATATAAGAAAATCAATATTTGATATGGTTTCTGTAGGTGTTGTTGATAAACCTATAAATCAATTTTATGATATTGTAAGTACGGTGGCGCTTATACTTAATTTGGCTGTTGCTATTCTTTCAACATTTGATCAATATCGTTCTTATAAAGATATATTTATATTGATTGAATCCATAACGATGGCTATATTTGCTATTGATTATGTCTTAAGATTGATATCAGCAAAATATGCTTATCCGATGGAAAGTGAATTAGGAGCAATAAGGAGTTACGTTTTTTCGTTCTTTGGATTAGTCGATTTGTTATCATTTTTACCATATTATTTGCCAGTTGTGTTCCCGGCAGGCGCAGTTGCATTTCGTATGATAAGGGTAGTAAGAATATTACGACTTTTTAGAGTTAATGCATATTATGATTCAATTAATGTAATTAGGGATGTTATACTTGCAAAGAAGCAACAGTTATTCTCAAGTATTTTTATAATACTCGTACTTATGATGGGGTCAAGTTTATGTATGTATAGTCTTGAACATGAGGCACAACCAGATGTGTTTGAAAATGCATTTTCTGGATTGTGGTGGGCTACATCAACGCTTCTTACAGTTGGATATGGAGATATTTATCCAATCACAACAGCAGGTAAGGCATTTGGAATAATTATAGCTTTCTTAGGCGTTGGTATGGTTGCTATTCCAACTGGTATTATTTCTGCTGGATTCGTTGAACAGTATGGGAAAATAAAAAGAGTTGGTGAATATGCAAGAGAAGAAGATGTTAATTTTATTAATATTAATCTTGTAGAGGGAGATATCCTTATAGGAAAGAAAATAAGTGAAATTACGCTACCTAAGAAAAGCTCAATAGCATTTGTGATAAGAGGAAGAAAAACGGTTATGCCTAATGAAGATGTTGTTCTTGATAAGGGTGATAATATTGTTATAAGTGCTGATGATAAGGATAATGAATATAAATTACAGTTAAGAGAGATTGAAATGTTAGCTAAGCATAGATGGGTTGGACAGATGCTTAAGGATATTGATATTTCAAGACAGACACATGTTGTAATGATTAAACGTGAAAATAATGTCTATAAACCTTCTAGTAAGTTTATTCTTAAAGAAGGGGATAAGATTCTTGTATATTCAAGTATAAAGAACATGAAAGATGATTATGGAGAACTTTATAACTATGAGAGTGATGAGAATCATAATGATGTTGAATAATAAAAATAAATGATATATAATTATAAAGGTTCACTTTAAGTGAACCTTTATAATTATGAGGGTAATAAAAAGAAAGTGAAAAGAAAGGAAAGAAAAATGAAATTAGTCAAGAAATTAGGAATTATTATTACTTCAGTAGCTTTATGTGTTGGAAGTGTTGGTGTTGTAAGTGCTGATGATATTAAAATTCCAGCCAAATTAGAAACACCACATTATTCTTCAACGTATGATGGAGGTTCTGTTTTACTCGAATGGGAACCAGATTTGTCTATTGACGGATATGAAATAGAATATGCATATGCTAGTGGAAAGAAAACAACTGTCAAAGACATAAAAGATGATTGTTATTGTGAAATCCCATGTGAAAAGAATTTTTACAGAGTAAGGGTTAGAGCTTATGTAAAAGATGAAAATGAAAAGAAATATTATGGCGAATGGTCAGATTATGGATATTTTGCAAAAGATTTATCTCATCAGGATGTAGAAACAGAAGGATATGTTGTAAATAAAAAGAAGAAAATTAAAGTTACTTGGAATAAGATAAAAGGTGCTACAAAGTATGAGATATATATGTCTACTGCAGATAGAACAGGTTTTAAAAAAGTAAAAACAGTAAAGAAGAATAAAAATACATTTACAATTACAAAGTTTAGAAAGAAAAAACTAAAAAAAGGACGTACATATTATGTTAGAGTTCGTGCCGTTGCTAAAGTTGGAAATAGAGTGTTAAAAACACCGATGGAAGAAAGTGTACAGGCATACATTTCAGCATATTAATTAAAATGAATTAATTAAGCCACCAGAATAATATCTGGTGGCTTTTATAGTATTATTTATTTTGCAATTAAGTTAAGAATTTCATTACTTCTTTCTATGAAAGCAGTCATCTCTGATGGTTCAAGTGGCTTATTCTGAATCATTGCAAGATCAAAGAGCTGTTTTGCAATGAGAGTAGAATTATCACTTTCTGGATTATCTAAGATGTATTTAACAAGTGAGTTATTTACATTAAGGATTAAAGTAAATTGATCTTTCATAGGCATATCCATACCATAGAGATTATACATCTTCATCATATCCTTCATACGTCTGCCTTCTTCAGACATTGTAATCATTGAAGAAATATTTTCATTCTTTAGTTTTTCCGCTTTTACTACTAAGTCTTTATTATCTAATGCTTTCTTAAAGATTTCACTTAATTTTTCATTAGTTTCTTTAAGCTCATCTTCTGATGTTTCTTCCTTAAAGTTATCTGTTACATCGGCATCAATTCTTAAGAACTTAACACCTTCATTACCCTGTTCAAGCATTGAGATAAAAGCTGTATCGATGTTATGATCTAAAACTACGGCATCAAGACCTTCTTCCTTAAACATGTTGATGTACTGGCTCTGCTGATTAACATCATCAACATAGAAGATAGTATTTTCATGTTTTTCCTTATTCTCTTCAAGGGCATCTTTGAATGTAAGGTATTTATCATCAATGTTTTTAAAGAGAATATAGTCTGAAATTTTCTCTTTGAACTTTTCATTTCTAATACAACCATACTTGATGAATGGACTAATGTCATCCCAATATTTTTCATATGATTCTCTATCTGTCTTACACATACCTGAAAGTTTATCAGCAACTTTCTTTGTAATGTAGTCAGAAATCTTTTTAACAAATCCATCGTTCTGAAGTGCTGATCTTGAAACATTAAGTGGAAGATCAGGACAATCAATAACACCTTTAAGAAGCATTAAGAATTCAGGAATAACTTCCTTAATGTTATCAGCAATGAATACCTGGTTGTTATATAGCTTAATAGTACCTTCAACCGATTCATATTCTGTATTGATTTTAGGGAAGTATAAGATACCTTTTAAGTTAAATGGATAATCCATATTTAGATGAATCCAGAATAAAGGTTCCTTAAAATCATTAAATACTTTTCTATAAAAATCAATGTATTCTTCCTTAGTACAATCATTAGGATGCTTGTTCCAAAGTGGATTTACATCATTAACTGCAACAGGTCTCTTTAAAATCTTAGCTTTATTCTTAGCAGGAGAAATCTCCTTAACTTCCTTTGTACCGTCTTCATTTTCAACTTCTTCAGTTTTAGCTTCCTCAACGATTGTTTCAATAACTGTATCAGTATCTAAAACATCAGCTTCATCAATTGTTTCATACTTATCTTCACTATTAGGATTTTCAAGGAAAATCTCAACAGGCATAAATGAGCAGTACTTATCTAAAACTTCTCTAGCTCTGTATTCATTAGCAAATTCTAATGAATCTTCATTTAAGTAAAGAGTAATAGTAGTACCACGTTCAGTTTTATCTGAATCATCCATAGTAAATTCAGTACCACCATCACAATCCCATTTAACAGCCTTAGCACCATCTTTATAAGAAAGCGTTTCAATGGTAACATGGTCAGCAACCATGAAAGCTGAATAGAAACCTAAACCAAAGTGACCGATAATCTGATCATCATTAGCTTTATCTTTATATTTTTCAATAAATGCTTCAGCACCAGAAAAAGCGATTTGGTTAATATATTCTTCAACCTCATCAGCTGTCATACCGATACCGTTATCAACAAATGTTAATGTCTTGTTTTCGGAATCAGCTATAACCTTAACCTGGTATTTATTATCTTCAGGTGCAGTGTATTCACCCATAAGTTCTAACTTCTTTAATTTTGTTATTGCATCACATCCATTAGAAATTAACTCTCTAATAAAAATGTCATGGTCTGAATATAACCATTTTTTAATAATAGGAAATAAGTTTTCACTATTAATTGACAAGCTTCCTTGTTTTGCCATAATTAATCACCTCTTATATTTATTTTCTTTGTTAAATCAAAATTAATTGTGATTATTCTATTAAAAAAATACGTTAAAATAACCACTAAATATAAGTATATCAATAGAATTATAAAAGTCAAGCAAAATTTAGCACTCAAAGACAAAGAGTGCTAACAGGTGCGTTTGCTGATGATTGATGATTTATGTATGCTTATTATATATATTTGATACTAGAAGGTATATTTCTTATATATTTATGTATAGTTTACATATTGACATTTGCAACTCAATATAGTAAATTAGAGTATGCTTTTTTGATGGTAAGCTTCCGTGGCTCAGTTGGTAGAGCAACGCATTCGTAATGCGTGGGTCGCCGGTTCGAGTCCGGCCGGGAGCTTTTAGAAATAAAAAGGTAACAAACATAGTGGAATTAATGACGTTGGATCATTAATAAAGAAGAGTTAGGAGGAAGAAGCTATGGATAAGAAACTTAGAGTAGGTATCCTTGGAGCAACAGGTATGGTAGGACAGAGATTCATTTCTATCTTAGAAAACCATCCTTGGTTTGAAGTAGTTACTGTTGCAGCAAGTCCACGTTCAGCAGGTAAGACATATGAAGAAGCTGTTGGTGACAGATGGAAGATGGATACTCCAATGCCGGAGGCAGTAAAGAAATTAATCGTTGCCAATGTTAATGAAGTAGAGAAAGTTGCTGCAGAAGTTGATTTTGTATTCAGTGCAGTAGACATGTCTAAAGATGAAATTAAGGCAATTGAAGAAGAGTATGCTAAAACAGAAACACCAGTTGTTTCAAATAACAGCGCTCATAGATGGACACCTGATGTTCCTATGGTAGTACCAGAAATCAACCCAGAACATTTTGAGGTTATTAAATATCAGAGAGAAAGACTTGGTACAAAGAAGGGATTTGTTGCAGTTAAACCTAACTGTTCAATTCAGAGCTATGCACCAGTTCTTACAGCTTGGAAGAAGTTTGAACCAGTTGAAGTTGTTGCTACAACATATCAGGCTATTTCAGGTGCAGGTAAAACATTTAAGGATTGGCCAGAGATGGTTGGAAACATCATTCCATTCATCGGTGGTGAAGAAGAAAAGAGTGAACAGGAACCACTTCGTCTTTGGGGTGAAATCAAAGATGGTGTTATTGTAAAAGCAGATGGTCCTGTTATTACAACACAGTGTATTAGAGTACCAGTTCTTAATGGTCATACAGCTGCAGTATTTGTTAAATTTGCTAAGAAGCCTACAAAGGAAGAACTTATTGAAGCTATGGTTAACTTCAAGGGCATTCCACAGGAACTTAATCTTCCAAGTGCTCCAAAGCAGTTTATCCAGTACTTAGAAGAAGATAACAGACCACAGGTAGCTCTTGATGTAGACTATGAAGGTGGTATGGGCGTATCAGTTGGACGTCTTCGTGAAGACACAGTTTATGATTATAAATTCGTTGGTCTTTCACATAATACACTTAGAGGTGCAGCAGGTGGTGCAGTTCTTTGTGCAGAAACACTTGTAGCTAAGGGATATATTGAAGCAAAATAATTAGATAGTAGTATAATGATACTAAGTGTTATCTAGTTATATAAAAAAGATTTTTAAACCACAGTGAGAAATCACTGTGGTTTTTTGTTGATAATTATTATTTTCTTTATGTTTTATATAGCAAAAAAGAAAAAAGTGTAGTACAATGTGTAATTAGAAACTGATAGTAATCGTTAAATGAAATCCGCGTATTCACGAGATATATAATAAACAAATATTTTAAGATACCGTAAGAATGATATGTATGATTATATTTTATAAATGAATGTATGTTTTGTAGTTTTTTGATGAGGTAATATATTATTTGGTATATGCCTTACATCTTAATAGATGGAGGAAGTATATGAGTATAAAAAATATAGTTTTTGATGTAGGAGATGTGTTAGTAGATTTTTGTTATAAGAGTTATATGAGAAATTTAGGCTTTGATGAAGAGACAGTTGAATTGTTTACTAAGAACATGATTATGTCTCCGCATTGGAATGAACTTGATATGGGTTTACTTACATATGAAAAAGCTAAAGAAATATTCAAGGATGAAATAAAAAACCATGATGAGGAAATTGACCGATTTTGGGATAATATTGAATACATAGTTGAAGAGTATGATTACGCTGAAGAACTTATTAGGTCAATTAAGTATGCAGGATATAAGGTATATATACTATCTAATTATCCAGTTGAACTAGCTAATTTACATTGGCCAAAATTTAGATTCTTAAAATATGCCGATGGAAAAATCATATCTGGTTTTGAAAAAGTAGTTAAACCTGATGTAAAAATATATAAATTATTAGAAAGTAAATTTGGGGTTGATCTTTCTGAATGCTTATTTGTTGATGATAGACAGCTTAATATAGATGGAGCGAAAAATGCTGGTATGAAGGCAGTTCTTTTTGAGAATCTTGAACAGTTAAAAGATGACCTCGCTAGATATATTAATTATGGATGATGAGTTTGCATAATGAAAAATAAGTTATATATGATGAATTATGTATAATTTAAAAATAAGTTATATATGATGAATTATGTATAATTTAAATATAAATTATATATGATGAAATTTTCTTTATTAAAACTAAAATTATAAATGATATATAATATAAAATATTAAGTATAAAAGTAGAGATGATATCAGTAATAGGTATTATTTCTACTTTTTTACTTATATGGGAAAAAGTCGTTTTATATATGTTGAGATTATGTGAAAAATTTAACTCTTTACTTGATAAAAAGTATCACTTATGGTACTATTTAAGATGATTAATTTTAATCCCTAAAAAAACAAAATAAGGAGGATCATATGATTTACTCAACAGAAGTTAAGAATATGTGCCCTGTTCATCAGGGAGTACATCATGGCGCTGCACCTATTCCGGAAGAAGCTAAGTGGGTACAGGCTAAAAAGGTTGAGGACATTTCAGGCTATACACATGGTATTGGCTGGTGTGCACCTCAGCAGGGATGTTGTAAGTTATCCCTTAATGTAAAAGATGGTATTATTCAGGAGGCATTAGTTGAAACAATTGGTTGTTCAGGTATGACACATTCAGCTGCTATGGCTTCAGAAATTTTACCAGGACTTACAGTTTTAGAAGCACTTAATACAGACCTTGTATGTGATGCTATCAATACAGCTATGAGAGAGTTATTCCTTCAGATCGTATATGGTAGAACACAGAGTGCATTCTCAGAAGGTGGTCTTCAGATCGGTGCTGGTCTTGAAGATCTTGGTAAAGGAACTCGTTCAATGGTTGGTACAACATACGGTACACTTGAAAAGGGACCTCGTTACCTTGAACTTACAGATGGTTACATCACAGACATCGCTCTTGATGAGAACGATGAGATCATCGGATACAAGTATGTTAACTTTGGTAAGATGATGGACTTCATCA